>Ga0078972_1006953_pt1 | contig 25943 bp, 19 predicted proteins | sample YelNatPaOPGAMG01_FD_67568 | JGI IMG/M metagenome (GOLD analysis project Ga0078972, IMG submission 67568) | Hot spring thermophilic microbial communities from Obsidian Pool, Yellowstone National Park, USA - OP-RAMG-01 (SPADES assembly) (version 2) | ecosystem: Environmental > Aquatic > Thermal...
TGCCAAAAATTGGAAAACTCGGAGGAGGTTCTCGAAAATACCCCCTTAATGTATTGAAATCAAAGGGGAATTTTCGGGTGCTGTCGCAAATGGCTTCCGATTCGGAAGGGTTACGACAATATGCTATTATCAGTCCCAAACATATCATCCCGTTGCAAATGGCTTCCGATTCGGAAGGGTTACGACTTAATAATTCTTTCTCGATAATTGCGAGCTCTTGGTTGCAAATGGCTTCCGATTCGGAAGGGTTACGACAAATCTTGTTCTATCAACAACATTTCTTGTTCCGCGCATGCGTTGCAAATGGCTTCCGATTCGGAAGGGTTACGACAAACGGCTATAAGAGCGGTGCATCCAGTATGTATAATGTCGCAAATGGCTTCCGATTCGGAAGGGTTACGACCATGAAGGCAATCGGCTAATGTCTCCCTTACCTCTACTGGTCGCAAATGGCTTCCGATTCGGAAGGGTTACGACTCTGTTAAACTTTCTCCTTCACCACTCCCGCTCATATGAAGTCGCAAATGGCTTCCGATTCGGAAGGGTTACGACATAACGAATAATGTGTACTGAAGAGTCGCATCGGTTAAGTTGCAAATGGGTTCGTATTTGGAAAGGTTACGAAACCGGCACCCTTAGGCTCTTCTTCCGGGTGACCCAAGAAGGTAAGAATTCGACGAAAAAACCCATTTGTCTTAGAATAGTGCGTACTGCGTGGTCCTAAGTTAGAGAGCAAACAAGGATCGTTTTTTTTGTGGAAATAAAGCTTTCCTGGCATGCAAAAAGAAGAGAAGGCTATATAGAGTACGGGAGAAGACGGTCCGGGAGATTCTCGAAGGAAAAGAGCTTATAAGAGGAAGAAAGGAGATCTTAGAGAATCTCAAGGGACACAAGCATCCGTTAAAAGTTGTGATTTCAGTACATACAAACTCGAACTTGACAAAGACTTGATAGCTCAAAAAACTGCCTCTCAGAAGCATCAAAGAGACCGTGGGGATAGTAGATTGCCTATAAATACCCACATCTTCAGCAAGGGTTAAGGATTTTTGCTTGATCTTCTTTCCCTGTTTTTGGTATAGAAATAAAGGTAGCTTTTGTTCTTTGACAATGCGGTCAAATTTTGGGAGGTTCTCGTATCCCTTGAGAATCAAGGGTTTATGGCAGATTTTATGGTCAAAAAATGGCCAATTTTTGCCAAAAATTGGAAAACTCGGAGGAGGTTCTCGAAAATACCCCCTTAATGTATTGAAATCAAAGGGGAATTTTCGGGTGCTGTTGCAAATGGCTTCCGATTCGGAAGGGTTACGACGACCTCGCGCATCTTATTTCTTTTGATCTGATAGTGTTGCAAATGGCTTCCGATTCGGAAGGGTTACGACAACGCAGTAACCATACCCGCTCAGCTTGATATTCGCATGTTGCAAATGGCTTCCGATTCGGAAGGGTTACGACATTTGAAAATCTCGTCAGCCTTGACAGGTATTCTCTCGTTGCAAATGGCTTCCGATTCGGAAGGGTTACGACATAGCTCTTTCTTGGGTTGCTGTAGTAGCACACCCTGAGTTGCAAATGGCTTCCGATTCGGAAGGGTTACGACATTTTAAGAACACTTCACGCCCTAGTCTACCGAGTTGCAAATGGCTTCCGATTCGGAAGGGTTACGACAGTTGAGAAAATTTACAAATGGCCACCTGCCGGGCGTTGCAAATGGCTTCCGATTCGTAAGGGTTACGACATGATTCCCGCCTTCAAAATGTCGAGCCAGCTTTTGTTGCAAATGGCTTCCGATTCGGAAGGGTTACGACACATTTCTTATCCCGTCGAAGAACCTGATGGCCATTCCGTTGCAAATGGCTTCCGATTCGGAAGGGTTACGACTTATATACTGTGAAAATACTGGATCGAGAAAATTTAATGTTGCAAATGGCTTCCGATTCGGAAGGGTTACGACAACAGGCCGAACGGAGGGGGCCTCCCTCCTCATGGGTTGCAAATGGCTTCCGATTCGGAAGGGTTACGACTCTTTTTCGATCTTGCCCGCTGACGCAAGAAATCGTGTTGCAAATGGCTTCCGATTCGGAAGGGTTACGACCTGGCGTATTTCGTCCGAATCCCCCTCATTAAATTTGTTGCAAATTGCTTCCGTCTCCCAATTTCCCCTTTTCCATCGTCAGGGTGTGATTTTTTTTATTTACTTTTCTTTCTTCTCTCGGTATGGAGAATTTATACTCATGGCTTACGGATACCACTTTGTGTCCATCGTTGGCACTCAGATCATGGCGATCTTAAATCCTTTCCTTTCTCTAATTGAGAATGGCATGAAATTGCACAAAGTGACCTTTCTCACAACAGGATTCGATAAAGTCCGGCTGACAGCAGAAACCCTGGAGCGCTACATAGTAGAGAAAGGATACGTGCAGAAGGAACTTATCACACTTATTAACATCTCAGATTCCCTTGATGTAAAGGATGGCCTACTCCCTGCTCATCACTACATCCGGGAAATTTCCAAAAAGGACTCCCAAATCATCTTTAACATCGCAGGCGGCTTAAACTTTCAGATAGCTAAATGCCTTTATCATATTGAAGCACCATCATTTCATATCATCTATCCTGAGGCAGATACGATCCATATGGTTACCATGGAGGAAGATGAGGTCGTAAAATGTATGGCCTTTCCTCCTCCCAGACCCCTTGATGTTCTCGATCTACTTGATCTTCAAGGCGTGAAATATAGGATCGGGAGCAAAACGCATAGAACCGAAGCAACCTACCTCACCGAACACAGGATCCGTTTTCCTGGCGCTATTGGTCCCTTATGGATAGGTAGGGTCAAATTTGACTGTGTCTGGAACGAAGGAAATAGTCTCGTTTTTTTGAAGTTTCTCATACCTGGCAGTATGAAAAAGAATTACAAATTGAGTGAGAGGTTACTTGATGAGACAAGGGACCTCATTGCCTTTGCCACAACAAGAACGTACTTAAGCGAGCTTTTTCATAGGGACATAATAGTCATAACGGAAAGCGAGACGATCCGTGAAAGAATAGAAAAGGAATCGAGGGGGAAGATCAGAGTCAAAAAAAATATTAGGGAATTGGCAATAAAAGGGAACGAGGGTTCTCGGGAAAAAGATCTTCCCCTTCCAACCCCAGAGACATTCAAAACGGGTAATCTCGCTTCTCAAAGGGGCACTCTCTACCTTGTTTTGGGAAAAGACATACTCCCGGCTCTCATATCGATTTGGAGCCACGCTCCTAAGAAAGTAGTATGTTTTTACACTCCAGGCGATCTCCAGATAGAAAAATACAGAAATGCGATTGTGGCTCAAAAAAATCTCCTTCCCGTAGAAGAAGTCACCTTTTGCCAATGTTCTATTTTCGGTTCATCCATATGTAATTTCCCTGTCGACGATAAAGAGCCTGACCATTTCGTTAACATAACATCCGGAACTAAGAGCCAGACTGCTTTTCTAACTCTTTTCGCAAAGAAAAACCATATGCGTATCTATTCCATAAAGACCCAGGAAGAGAGGCTTACGGAACTGAGTTCGGGAGATGGTCCAGCTCTTTCATCCCCTGACCCTTTATCTCTACTTTTACTATCCGGACAAAAGGTGACAGAGAGGGGATACGGAACAGAATTAAAGGAGATATTGGAACAAAGAGATCTTTACGAAGGAATCCTTTCCTTTTTTAGAACCATCAACGATGAAAAAAACACGGGCACGATACTCACAAAAGGTATAACTACTCCAGAGGGCGTCCTTTCAGTAAACCAGGACAAAGAAGAGATGGAGATACACTTTTTAACTGGAGAGAGGTTTGTATGGTCCTCAAAAAAGAACGAATGGTTTGAAAACCTCATAGGCTACGTGATGTGGAAACAGGGTGCAGATGATGTCCGACTAAGGATGCTTACAGCGAGAGATGATGAGAATTTCGATTTAACGGAGATAGACGTGGTGGCTCGCTTTGGCGCAAGTTACTTTGTCATTTCCTGTAAGGCCGGAAAGTCTCCTACGGAAAAGGCAGCCTTAGAGATAGCAGCTGTAGCTCGACTATTCGGCAGATTTGCCATACCCCTTTTATTTAGATTACAGTTTATTGAGGAACCAAGGATCGTAAATGGCGTATACGTTATAGGTTTCCCTACCTTTTCTCGGGAAGAGAGGATGAAAAAAGCACTTGAAGAAGCTCGCCTCCATCCAAGTACCATATCTTCTCGCTCATGAATAGCATATGGGAGGGTGAAAAAAAGACAGAGATAGGATCCGTTTCGACAGGAGGAACCTTTAATATGGAGACCCATGGAAAGGAATAGCTCGTGTGGGCAAGAGAAACTCCAGATGAGTTTGCGCCCAGCAAATCACGGTTAAAGAAATGAAAACGTACTTTCACCATTACGCTTAGAGTCAAGAGGCAGTTGCCTGAAATGGCAGTAGCTGCCCCAAAACATACTTTTTTAAGGTCTATTTGGTTGGATAAGCTGCCCTTATGTCGGGTAAAGCCGGCGTGCCCGGAGAAGATAAAAACGACCTCCCTTAGGAAACCAGTTTCGGATACGCTTACAGGTCGAACCATGATTTTGAATGCAAAAGTACTTGCGAAAAGAGAGAGGCTCACAGAGGCCCTAAAAATGCTGATCAACCAGCTAAAACCTTCAAGAAGATGCCATGCCGATTAACCCCATGCTTGTGTACGTCATAGAGATTTTTCTCCTTTTGCGATAGGTTGATCTTTTTTCTTTCTTTTGCTATACGAATATAGGAAGGTAAAGGTATCTTCTCGACTCTTCTGGGAGTTGCTGCCCAATGAGGGCGTGAAGGTACAAGTTAGTTTGTTCTTTGACAACTCGGTCAAATTTTGGGAGGTTCTCGTATCCCTTGAGAATCAAGGGTTTATGGCAGATTTTATGGTCAAAAAATGGCCAATTTTTGCCAAAAATTGGAAAACTCGGAGGAGGTTCTCGAAAATACCCCCTTAATGTATTGAAATCAAAGGGGAATTTTCGGGTGCGGTTGCAAATGGCTTCCGATTCGGAAGGGTTACGACAATCTGCGGAGTTCAACTGTCCCGTCTAACCTGTTTCGTTGCAAATGGCTTCCGATTCGGAAGGGTTACGACCTCAATGGTGCCATCCAATCTCCTCTTTACCGTGTAATAATGTTGCAAATGGCTTCCGATTCGGAAGGGTTACGACTAAAACAGCCACCTCCCACAGAAGAGCCAGAGCCTAAGTTGCAAATGGCTTCCGATTCGGAAGGGTTACGACAAAGTCCCTTAACAGGCCCTGCAAATCCTTGTTGCAAATGGCTTCCGATTCGGAAGGGTTACGACTCTGCCAACTTCTGTTCCAGCTGGTCGGCTTGCCGCTGTGTTGCAAATGGCTTCCGATTCGGAAGGGTTACGACATCCAGGAATGTCTCGGCAATTTGGAACATGAGTTGCAAATGGCTTCCGATTCGGAAGGGTTACGACAATTCTACCCTTAGCTCCAGAGATGCATAGGGGTTGCAAATGGCTTCCGATTCGGAAGGGTTACGACTCCCTATGACGTATTATTACACAGTACAAAAAAAAAATGTTGCAAATGGCTTCCGATTCGGAAGGGTTACGACATAATCTTCCTTGGCAAAGTCCCTTAAGAGACCTTTAAGTTGCAAATGGCTTCCGATTCGGAAGGGTTACGACCAATATCTTCCAAAATCAACTTTTTTTCTGCTTCCGTTGCAAATGGCTTCCGATTCGGAAGGGTTACGACAACTGCCTTCCCGCTGAACAGCAGGTCGTCAGTCCGGGTCGCAAATGGCTTCCGATTCGGAAGGGTTACGACTGAGGCTCGTCCCTCGACCGGGGGAAGTGCAAAAAGGAAAGCTACCTCCTGTGTGGTTACCCCACCACTTTGGTGCTTCTACTTCTTCTGTACCTCTTTCTGCAATAGGCCCTGAGCAAACCGCGTTGAGCTTTTTGAAAAGAAAAAGCTCCTTAAACGGTTATATATAGCATGGGCAGTGTAATAGGCAACGCTGGGGGAAAGGGTTGGAGGGATGGAGAAACGGAGGGACTGGGCAAAGCATTTTGTTACACAGAGGTTGCACGAAGTGTCCCTTCCATGATAACTCTTCTTTCTAAATCTACTCCCACCCACCGGACATGGCTGTTGTACAATTGCTCGTTCACTTCGGAAAGTATCGAATCTCTCTTCTATTACCGGTCTCTTACGTCAAGATTCACTTTTAATGGTGATCAAAGAAAGTTGATGCATTTTTCGGATCATTTTGATAAGATTGAAAAATCGATGGACAAGACTCAGAGGCCCATTTCATCAGGCGTAGAGGAGAGCCGGTCGTGCAAAAAGGACAGTGAAAAAAGGGCTGCGCGTGCATATGCTAAGAGCCGGCCGAGAATAGATATGGATTTCATATCAGCCGCAAAGCAGCGAAGTAACGATGCCTGGTCAGAGATAAAGAAGATATGCGAAGGTTCAGCAAGAAGGTTTCTAAAGGAAGATGAGGAAGGCATAGAGGAGATCGTGTCTGACGCCTATACAATGTTATTGGAAAATATTGAGCAGTACGATCCGGGAAAAGGTAAAGGCAACGTGGAGGCGAATTTTATAAGTTGGATAAATAAAACAGTGCAACTCGCATTTATGCATCATAGAGAAAAAAGGTTAAGCGAAAAGAGGGTACAAGCGCTGACCGACATAGTTGCCGCCTTCGGGGTAGGATTTGATGAGGAGGATATTGATCCCTGCGAAAAAGGGGAAGAAATTTTAAGTTTCCAGTACTGGAAAATACAGGAAGAGGAGAATAGCCCAGAATACGCTGTTCGTCGCAAACAGTTGTATGATGCCATAGCGGAGTTTGATCGGGGACGCGTGGGAACTGCGATTGTGCTCCACTTCATATACGGTCACACGATAAAAGAGATTGCTGAATATCTGAATGAAAAGGAATCCACCATTAACAACTGGATCAATCGGGGTAGAAAGAGGCTTGCAGAATACCTAAAAAAGAAGGGAATAGATGAACATTTTTTTGATAGATGAGCCAGGCGCTGCTAAAGGAAAAGGCCATGAATACTGAAACCCATATATCGAGAAATGATGCTTTTCTCTATGTTTTCGGTAGGCTGCCGAAGGAGAAGAGTATTGAAATTGAGGAGCACATAGAAGCATGCAAGGAGTGCTTTGGATACATAACATACCTTCACCATAAAAGGATGCAGGCATGCAAAAGGATGAAAAGTCTTTTTAGCAAAGCATTAAGAGACAAACTAAAGGGTGAGGAGGCCCTTTTCTGGGATGCCCATATACTTCACTGCGACAGATGTCTCGAGAGTTACATGAGCTACTTGCAGAGTAAGGAAGAGGGGTTATTGAGAAGATTCATGGGTTACCTGAAAGGTTCTGCCCTCAGACCGATTCAAGATTCACTTATGGTGCAGCCCGTACTTGTTGGGAAACCTTCGGAGGGGGACTCCATTTTAAAGAACGTGCATCTTATTTCTTTTTCTAAACCGGGAGTGGAGATTTACTTCTTCGTGGACAAAAAGGGCAGTCTTAGGGCCTATCTTAAGTCCAAAAAATTCGATCCTTCAGGAGTAGCTATCTCTATTGCTCATCGAGGGAAGAGAGGGTATGAATTGGTTCATACTGCTTACACTGGAAAAAGGGGAGTCGCCAACTTTGGAAGTATAAAGAAACTGCCTCCCCCAAAAGGAAGAAGGGGTTATGCTGTAATACTCTCAGGCCTAAAAGAAAAGGAAAAATGACAGGCCATGATATCCTTAGAGATATAACCGTCCCACTGGATTTTGGAAATCCTGTCGCATCCCTCCAAAGATTCTTTTCTTTAAGCTTGCCTCCGAAAGCAAGGGAAGAAATCGGGAAACAGCTTATGTCTCGCATCCTATCTGAGCCTCTTACACAAATCGAGATAAATGAAATAAAAAAAATGGTGACCGACTGGGAGTGTCCTACCAGGACGAAAGATTCAATCCTCTCTATGCTTCGTGATGTCCGTCAAGGCCCTCAGAATAAGCTTAGCGAACAGAATCCTCCTGGAAGAGCGATGTGTCTCTTCGTTGTCGAATCAGGTTCTCAGCCATTTGGATGCATCCAAGCCATAACTGCAACCACTATAAATGACGGAAAGGGAGACCACAGGTTCCTTGCCAGGGAAACCGGGGGTGAGGTATCGATAGCATTCTACACGGCTTGTCACGCTACCAGGTTTGTTTTGAAGGATTATGGATTAAAGCCGGAGGGTTATCGTCTCCTCGATAACTATGGCATAGTGGTTCAGATAGGAAGGCTCAGGCATATGTACGATGGGACGTCCATGTCCCTTGCGATAGCTATGGCTATCTTGTCATCCCTTTTTACTAAACCTTTGAGTAGGGAGTTTGCCTTTACAGGCACATTGAACATAGCGGGCGAGGTGGAAAAAGTTGGAGGGATAGAGGAAAAGATAAGAATTGCGGTGCTCAAGGGCATAAAAAGGGTGTACATACCTCGGGCAAATATGCGAGAGCTCAAGGAGTCTCGGGAGATTGAGGTCATTCCTGTGGAAAGGCTTAACCAGGTCATAGACAGTGTTTTTGGAAAGGACTCGGTCTATGCGTTTGTACAAAGCTTAAACCGCGAATCGCAAAGGTTTGAGAAAACCGAACTTTTTCTGGAGCCAAAAGGCGAGGATACTGTCCTGCTTTCTACGGTTGGGATGCGTGACCCCTACGGTACCTCTTATCATGAGGAAGGGGACAAGCAATTTACAGAGGGTCCTGTAATAACGGCATTCAGGAGGATACAGCCAAAGACTGTTGTGCTCTTTGCTACAAGGGAGACATTTGCCAATGCTGAAAAAACGCAGGCCGAGATAAATAACATCGTTGGGCAAAATATTTGCCATATTCGAAAGATAGAGGTTAAAGATCCAACTGACTACGATGATCTTTATATCGCTATTCTTGCGGCTATAAACAGTATTAGGGACATGATAGCTGAAAAAGAAGCGTACATCTCCATATCTTCCGGCACCCCCCAAATGCATGCGGTACTTATAGAACTTTTGCGGTCAAAGAAACTTTTTGCCCGTCCTATCCAGGTAAGGGAACCGAGGTTTGCCGCTTCTTGGGAGGATAGGGTGAGACTTGTGAGGAGCGAGTACTTGAATATAGGCATTTGAAGATCTAAGCCTATACGTTGCCCAAATTCTTAAGCTCTAAAAATTTTTTTTTCAGTGAAAGAATTCTCCCTCAATCACCGTTATATGATTTTAGGGTCTTAAGAAAAATGGCCCGTGAGGATGAAACAAGATGACGGCAAGGAGGTCTACATGAGGGGTTTAAAGAAATTCATCGTCATTGGCCTTGTAGTTCTTGCCTTCTACGGCTGTGCATCCACCTCGAAAATGATCGACCATGCCTCACTTCAGACAAAGGTGACGATGTCAGAACCGGTGTTTTTGAACCTCGCAACGAGTGAACGCACAGTTTATGTAAAAGTCACAAACACATCTGATGTCCAGAATATCCCTCTTGATTCAGTACTGAAGGAAAGACTTGCAAAGAAAGGCCTTGTCCTTGTTGAAGATCCTTCAAAGGCAAACTGGATCATTCAGGCAAACATCACATCCCTGACTTATAACAAAGTTGCCTCAATGGGTCAGGATGCGGGTCAGGTTGGTGCTGCAATAGGTGGGATAGCTGGAGCACTCATTCCTGGTTCCTCAAGGGACTCCTGGATCGGTGCAGCGGCAGGATCGATTGTCGGCAATATAGCAGGAGCGGTCGCAGGATCATTAATAAAGATAGAGTCATACAGGGGAACAGTCGATGTTCAGATCCAGGAGCGTGTATCAGGTGGAATAAAGGGCAGGATAAAGTCCGAAGTAAAACAGGGAACATCGACCACGATGACAACAGAACGCGAAGTGGTGAGTGATTTCCAGATTTACAGGACGAGCCTTTCAGTTGAGGCTACTCGCACAAACATAAATCTCGATGAGGCGATAGCAGAACTGACTTCAAAAATTGCAGATCAAATCGCGGGATTGTTCTGATGCTGAAAAGGAATGAAAAGATGGAAAAGAACCCATCTATTCGGGAAATAAAATGTCCTTTCTGTGGCAGAAAGAAGACGGTTAGAGAGATGGATGAGGACATATTTTACTGCACTTACTGTGAGAAAGCCTTCAGAGGAAAGGAAGCTGAAGTGTCAAAGGGAGAGAGATGAATTTGGTATTGACAAGGGAAATGTGGGAATAGTAGTAATAAGAAAAAAGGGGTGGTGAATTGAGTTACTATCTGTCCTTTCAGTATTCTGCTATCCAAAAGACCGTCTTAAGGCATGACAGGCTGTGGTCAATTGCCGGTATAAGCCAAATACTTTCCTACATGAATGAGATAGAGATGAGGAAGATCACAGAAGACCATGGAGGGACTGTTATCATTGCAGGTGGCGGCAAGTATACGGCAAGATTTGATTCTGAAGAAAATGCAGAAAAGGCAAAAAAGGAGATCATTGAGCTCATCTCCACAAGACTTCCTATGTTAGAATTTCAGATCTCATCGGTTGTTCAGGCGAACTCTTTCAAAGAAGCAGGGGAAAAAAAGCTGGGAGAGAACCCATATCCGGGTATAATCCACGAATTAAATGAAAAGAAAAGATGCTTCAGAGGATACGGTGTAACATTTAATCCCCATTTCGCGGTATGCGAGGAGTGCGAGGAGTACCCGGCAGAAAAGGGTCTTTACGGGCCTGAAAATAAGCGTCTTTGCAGAATATGTTATGACGCCCGGGAGGCTCGAAAGATAAGCATACAGAATCCAAAAGAGGAGAGCAATCTTACGAGTATGGAGGAGATATACAAAAACTACGTGAAGCCACTTAGCATTCGGGGGCTACACATTCCTTCCCTTATGAATGAGATGTTCCCTAAAGATGGAGAAAAAGAAGAGATAGGCAGGATTGCCGTATGGATGTCAGACATGAACAGCATGAATGACATGATTTCCCTCTGGCTGCGTCAGGAGGAAAAAGAAATCCTCTCGACTTTCGATAGCCTAAAACGACTCTTTATAGATGCCATATCAGAAACATTGAAAAGCGTATTTCCGGAAGATTCTATTGTAAAGCGAGATGGTGAATTTTTTATTCCCTTCAGGCTAATAGTGGCGGGCGGTGACGATCTGTGCATTGTCATGCCAGACAAGTACATACTCGATTTCGTAAAGGCGTACTCGTCTGAGATCAAAAAAAGGACAGATGAGCAAAAGCTTAAAGAGTATCATTTTGCCCTCACAAGGGCATGGCTTGAAGAAGAAGCAGAAAAAGCTAAAAAAGAAGCGGAAAAAGAGAATAAACCAGTAAAAAAGGAGTATCATTATAGCGGTATATCTTTCGGCGGAAGTTTCATAGTCACATCGATCCATGCTCCCTTCACAAGGATCCACGCCTTGGGCGAAGAACTTATGAGTGAGGCAAAAAAGGTGACGGAAAGAAAGGGAAACAGTGTGAACTGGCGCGTACTTTCCACTGACGAAGAGTCTTCCTCTGATGAAATACTTAGGGCAGAAAAGCCTCTTTTTGTAGAAGAATCGCTCCACGGAAAGACCCTCTCTTTCAACAAATACATGGAACTTTGCGATGAGTATGGAACCATGTCTGGCTCTCGTGTTCACCAGATTGTAAACAAGATCATAGAGTTCCATCAGGATCCGGAGAAACTAAAGACCTGGCTTCTGACTCTGCCTGAAGCTTCTAACACGGGTACTCCTGTTCAGAGGATGCTACTTGATGATAATCTGAAAGACCAGGATGGAAGATTGAACATACCCCGCCTCGTTACACTCTTCGAACTTATAAGCCTTAAAAAGGGGAGTGAATGATGGATCAGCCAAAAAAGATCTACCTCGCACAAGGGACACTTAAGGTAAAAGCTCGTGGCTACTGGTATACATCCGGCGGAGAAAAGGGACCATTTGGGTTCTATCCCCACCTGAAAGATCGGGAACATTATCCCGTCTTTCCTGATACTCAACTACGCGGAGATTTAAGGATGGCAGTCAAATGGCTTACAGAAATGGACAGTAGGTTCGATAAAGAAATGATCGTAGAGGTGTTCGGTGGTGAACCTACGGGTAAGACCCGGCAGGTGCCATCCAGGGTCTACCTTACGGATTTGACCCTTACGCGTGATTCGAAAAAGGTCTCGCAGAGATTTGAGGTGAAACCCCGTATAGCCATAGACGATAAAACCCGCACCGTAGAAGAACATATGCTCCTAAATATGGAAGTTTCGTACCTTGATGGCCTTGACCTTGAGGCGAATATCTACCTTGGCTATTTTGAAAGTAAAGAGAAACTGAATAAGGCAAAAGACCTTATCGAATCCTCTCTTCCCCTTTTAAGTGGATTCGGTCAATCAAGATCCCGCGGATATGGCAGGGGGGAAGTGACTCTTAAATGGGATAAGGAAGAAGAGTATGCATTCACGGGTGACGCCCAAGAAGAGATTCCCTCGTCCCTCAATTACGTTCTAAAAAATCTCGTAAATCTGAGAAATAAGCCTGTCCGTCCCGGAAGTACCCAGTTCATCGAATCGGTGAGAATTATCCCTGGCGAAAAACTTAGAGGCTGGTTTGTAAAGGTATATAACGCTCTATTCGGGACGTGGCCTGAGGACGAACAGATTGCATCTATCGAATTTCCGGATCTATACCCCGCAATTGTGGGAGTAGATGGAGAGATTTTACGGGGTATTACCCCGCCCATGACCACACTGAAAAACGAATTGGGACAAATTGGGGATATTTTGAGTAAAACACCGCTTTCGGAAAATGAAGATTTTGAGAACTTTTTCAGGACAAAGACAAAACCCCTTCCAGATGATTACTTTGTAACAATGACAGATCCACCTATTGCCTTTACTGTGAGCACGGAGAGGCGTATAAGAAACCAGATAGGTGATAGGTTTGTAACGGCGGAGACCGGGGGACTTTTTGTTCAGGAACTGATCCATGCGGGTACATGCTTTGCCGGCACAATATTGTTCAGGGACATAAAACAGAAAGATTTCTTACAAAGGGCTCTTTTCATCCTGAAAAATGTAAAACCCATAATCGGTGGATCCGTATTTGACATTTTGTCTTTTGAAGGTCGTAATGAATCGCGGAACGGAGATGGAGACTATTTCCTTGTCACGAGACCTCTCCCATTCTGTCGAGGATATCTTGATTACACATCAGAAAAATATGTAGTGCAGGGTGATAGAGTCACACTTCAGGCAAATATAATTGCAGTTGATACTTTGAGGAGCTATAACACTACATTAAATAGACCGAAAAGGCCGAAAATATGTGTGAAGCCAGGGTCGGTACTCTTGAACCGTCCTAAAGGAGTTGACGAAAGGTCAATCACATCCTGGATTGGTTTTGGGAGGTCTATAGCGGAGTATAAACCTGCAATTGAGGTTACTCCAACATCGGCAGTAAAGGAGGAAAAAAAGAAGCCAGAGCTTCCGACCTTTGTGAATGATCTCAAAAGGTCAGTCACCCGTGCACAGCTTGGCTTCTTAAAAGAGTTTCTGAATAGGAGTAGGGACATAAATGATATCAGAAAGGTTGCTGAGGAGAGGAGTAAGAAGTATAGGGAAAAAGAAAAGAAGGAATGGGAATCTTTTTACAACCACATTCTTAACCTCATAAATGGGGACTCCTCGGGCAATGACTTGAGAGAGTTTATAAAAGCCTTTCTCGAGGAAGTATTCGAATATAAGTGGGAAGAAAGGTTTCGTAAAAAACGGGGGTAGATAATGGCTGACATACTGAAGTCGAATAAGGTAATAAAAGCGTCTGTCAGCTTGTTCCTTAAGACACCCCTCCTTTTAAAATCAGGATACGATGACATCTTTTCCGATTCAACGATCGAGAAGACTTACGACGGAGAGAATATTCACATAAATGGTTATGTATGGGCGAGTCTTCTCAGAAGATGTTTGAATCGAATAGACGAGGATTTCTATAAGAAAATTGGAAAATACGAGCCAAGGAAGGATAGGCAAGAAGGTGTATCCCCACTTTGGTGTGAATCTTCCTTCGTTCCCATTAAGGACGAGTTATATATAAGGCCTGGCAACGCTATAGACAGAAAATACGGAGCAGGAAAGGCGGGTGCCCTTTTTAACGACGAGATCGTGGCAGCTGGCCTGGGTCTTAAACTCAATTTTAACTATTTCCTTACTCAAAATGAAAAGGAGGATATTGTAGAAAAACTATTTCTTGGCGGTCTCTGGGTGTTGAACGCCGGCATAGAAAATATAGGGGGTGGCTGGTCATACGGCATGGGTAGGCTCGGGGTAAGGGATGTTAGGATAAAAACGCTCGATCTCGGAAACGACCGAGAGAGAAAGTATCTCTGGAGATTCGATGAGGAGGCGCTGAGTGGTGCAAAGAAGTTGAGCCTTGAGAACGTTGAAAAGCCTGACATAAAAAAACCCTGGGTAACGATCCATGTTGAGGCATCCATACTGGATGGCCAGATGCTCTCCATAAATAGCAGTTATCCGGCTTTTAATACATCCAAATCATATGCCGAATACCCTGATTCCTTTGTGTATCAAGGATACAGGATCGACGAAAAAGGTGAGTTGAAGGCAGAATATATAATACCCGGAAGGACAATAAGGCAGGCCCTTCTTTCCGTTCCCTTAGAGAGGAAGCTAAGGACAATTGGCAGGGATGTGATCTGCGATAGCCTCGGCTCCTTCTGCAACTGTGATAAATGCAGGGAACACAGAAAGAAAAACAAAAGCGGCGATAGCCCCCATTGTGAATGTCTCAAATGCCACTGGTTTGGTTCTGGCGGAAAAGGCGGCATTGTGGCAGTTACTGATGCATATGTAAAAGATGGAGAAACAGAGGTCATCCACCGCATCCAGCTTTGCGAGCACTCCATGCAGAATGTAAATCTTTTCTCATCAGAGTACCTGACAAAGGGGAGATTCGCGTTTGACGTAATCATAGATAAGAACGAAAGAGAAGAATTTGGGACAAGGCTGGAAGATGAACTTAAATGGCTATTCGGACAGATGAAGATAGACGCAAATGCTCCTCCCGGATGGTACAGGATAGGTGCTACATCCACAGCCACGGGACAGATAATGATATTGAAAGAACCAGAAATAAGAGATTGCGGGGTTATAGATGGAGAATAAATCTTCTGACTTTATGGAAGGTATCTTATGTTACATGTCAAAGAGCGTAGAACGGGACAAGCTAAAAGAGGAAATTGGGGAGCTCAAAGACTGGGATGATGGTTATCTTGCATTCTCCAACTTAGAAAAGAGACTCAAAGACTTAAAAAATCTGGATATAGATGCCCTATCAGGCAAGGTAAACGGAATTGTAGAGGATGCTGAGGGATACTTGATCGAGGCAGACCTCTGGAGGTCAAAAGATGAGGGGCGGGAAGAGGATGACGGGTGGGAAAAGATATACGAAGAGATATACGTAGAAAGGGAGGATGGCAGGTTTTTTGTGGAGAGGTGGACGCTTAAGATGAACGAAAGCCAAAAAGACAAGGTGCATGGAAAAGGGTCGTTCTGCTTCTGGCGTCGGATGAATCCATTGATACATAAACCATCCCTTGACAAGCATTTGTTTTCGGAGGATGAACTCGGTGCAATTGAGATCATCGTGCCAGAGGCAAGACTTCATATCTTTATGTCAGAAAAAAAGAAGGGGTAAAAAATGATTCTTCGCGTCAAAAAGTTATCTAAACAGGTAACAGAGAGTGATCTGAAAAAGCTTTTCGAGCCCTTTTCCGTAATCAAAGTTGAATTGAAAAGGTCGGGAGATGGGGATCCATTCGCATTTGTTGAGGTCCCAGACAATATGGCGAAGAAAGCTGTGGAAAAGCTGAATAACCGTTATTTAAAGGGCAAGAATATAAGCGTCCAGATAAAGGATGACTCAACAACTGGGTCTCAGCAAAAAAAGGAAGATTCTCAACCCTATAAAGCTTTCCCTTACAGTTTCTGTGTGCGAAAAGCGGAGAAAAAGGTTCTTCGGCAGTTCCATGACAGCCTTTTACCCGGACACTACGATGTCGCCTTTGAGATTGAATGGGAAACACTGACTCCTACCGCTTTAAACCCTGTCCTTGATGAAAAAGAGCAATCGAGTTGGCCAAAAAACGATGATAATGAATATTCAGGCTATAACAGGCGATGGCTTTCAGTCGACGGACGCCTTGTCATAAGCCCTTTTACAGTCAAATCTGCCATTGCAAATGGTTTTGCCAATCTTCTTGGAGGATGCTATAGGGTAAACACTAAAATAGAAGGCCATAAAAGTGGTGTGAGTAAAGGTGAGTATCTTTATCAAGGGGCATATAAAAGATATAGGGTTGCTATGGACGGTAGTTCAAAACCAGGGATAGTAAGGTCAATAAAAACACTCGAAAATGGGGATAAGGAAATTACGATCCAGCCTGTAAAAGAATTCTATCTTGATGGTGACCTACCACATGCATTTAAGAACATAAAACAGGGCGATGAGGTGTGTGCAAGGATAGTTAAAGAAAGAGGACACAAACCGCCGATAATAGAATTAACTCGGAACTCAAACTGTGAAAAAGTTAAATATCACGGCGAAGTCAGGTATGGATGTTCACAAAATTTACACCCCCGACACAAGCACAGATTCTACGTCGAACAGGGGGATGAAGTATCGGGCAGAATCCCTGCTGTCAACTTCAAAACAAAAGAAGAGCTTAAAAAGGTCGTATCCATAGGCGGGGCAGACCCTAATGACAGGCCAACCGAATGGTATCAAGATCTGAATAATATAAAGGCGGGATCATTTGTCTATTACGAGACCTTTGGTGGCAAGGTTACAAACATAGGCAAAAACTTCCTATTTAAGGCCGTTTTCTACCATGAAGATACAGTGCCAGAGGCAAATAGTGAATGTATAGATTTGGGCGGAGCGCTCTGTCCAAGGTGTAGGATGTTCGGGGTTACAGATAAAGCTGGAGATGAAAAATCGGACGGAAAGGAAGCCATTGGCTATAAAGGCAGGTTTAAATCATCCGCCCTTATAAGCACCGTTAAAGTAAAAGAACACGCAACCCCTGACTTTGTGCGAGTCAACGATCCAAACATAGAGGATGAGATTCCTCTTAAGGTTTGGGTTAACGAAAAAACGGGGGCGAGAGTTGCAACACAGGAATTCCTTCCCATCTCTGGCCCTCCAAAACCGAACAGGCGTGATGTAGACGGGTATTTCAATAAGCAGACAGGAGAACTAAAAGGTGCAAAATACTACCTGCACGGAAAACTCAATACAGCAAGGAATATCTGGGGTGTGGATCAAAGACAAGACTATACCCACAGATTAAGAAACTATGCCATGGTGGTGGAGCCAGGTCTTTCATTTAAGGGCACAGTAGGTGCGGAAAACTGTAATCTTGAAGAGATTGCGGCTTTCCTCATCCTCCTTCAAACAGGCTTTTTAAACCACGGTTTCAAGATAGGGCTCGGAAAGGCATTTGGCATGGGTAGTGTAAAGTCCACGATAAGAAAGGTATGGATAAGAAAAAGCGATGACTATAAGAACTGGTACATCGTTGAGAATGAAGGGGACAATAACAGGTTCCTGCGTGATCTCGAAGTTCACATTAAAGGAATAACCGAGGAGTTCAAGCGATTAAAGGAGGTGACCCAACTGTCAGCAGATATCCTGAACAAAATAAACGAACGAGAAAAGAGAATTCTCAGATACCCTGAAAAAGGCTTAGATTACTGGAAAAAAGCATGGCAGGGAAGCCGCCCAAGGTGAATGATTCCCCCTATTTGCCTTTACGATCTTCGATTTAGGGTAACATGTCCCATCAATAATCTCCCTTTTTTTCACGGCCCACAGCTAAGTGCTCTTTTTAGGTACATCCTTGGTCCATGTTTGCCCCCAGGGACATCTCTTTCATCTGCGCTTATTGCGATAGAACCCGTAGAAACAGGCGTACTTTCCTTTGAAAAGGACGATATTTTTCATGTAGGGATATCGATTCCTTCCTCCCGGCTTTCCCTTCTCGAGGCAATCGTAGAGATACTCTCTTTCGGAAAAATCTGTGAAACTATCCCTTCTCACGCTCACTTTATTCCAGGGACGAACATAATCTTGGAGGAAGTGACATGCAGGGTCTCAGAGAGAAGTTTTTCCCTTACGCCAACTCCCATAACCTATGAAACGATAAAGGACGAGATAGATCTTCTCAAAGAAATGGGTGAGTTCTCCCTTGTATTCGTTTCCCCTTTAAGACTTCCCAGACCCCCTTCTTTCAGGATAGAGGGTCATAGATACTGCGACGAGGAGTTCTTTTTCTCTCCTTCTTCCTTAAATCCACTTAATCCAATTATCCTCTCCATTGCAAAGAGGATCTCCCGCTATTTTTCACAGTCGGAAGATGAAGGTATTACTCTGAAGGAGGAATTGGAGAATACGGATCTAAAGATAGAAGATGGTGCGCTTATATGGATAGACTGTCCGTATGGCACAGAGTTTTCGAAAACAATAGGTGGAGTCTCTGGAACCATAAAGGTTTCTGGGAGATGTACTGAGTATATATCCAGGATCCTTGTTCTTGGACAATACTCTCACCTGGGAAAGAATACCACATTTGGCTTTGGCCAGTACATAATCCCCGAGCTTAGTTCCGTAAGGAAAGTAAAACCCCTCTCCCGCGGTAAAACACTCCTTGAAAGGGCAGTGACTCTCCAGTCTCTGAAAAAGGCACTTGACAGGCTTACCAATTCTTCTCCAGGTTCAGACGGCATTAGCGTCTCTGACGTAAAAAAAGCTGGGGACATGTACCTTCTCCGGGTCAGAGATTCCATTCTTTCAGGAGACTACACCCAGGGTGAACTGAAAAAATACAGGATTCCTAAAGAGAACGGCGGATACAGAGACATATATGTTCAATGTGTACAAGACAGGATCATACACAAGGCGATCGGCGACTTTTTAGCGCCTGTCGTAGATAGAATCCTTCACACATCTGCATGGGCATATAGGAGGGGGCTGAGCAGAAAGGGTGCAGCTGAGGCATTAAAAAACGCCATTTCCCTTGGTTACAAATATGGAATAAAGGCTGACATAGCAACTTTTTTTGATTCTGTAAATGTGGATAAGCTCTACTTTTTACTCGACGGTCTCTTCCCTTCAGAACCCCTCGTAGGAGCCCTAAAGGAGCTCGTAGGCTACTTCACTCAGAGGAACATAAAAGGTCTACCCCAGGGAAGCCCTCTTTCACCCGTATTGAGCAATCTCTATCTGACCACTTTCGACAAGGAAATGGAGAAGGAAGGGTTCAGGCTCGTAAGGTACTGCGATGACTTTGTTATCCTTTCGAAAGACAGTTTATCGAAGGATACTCTCATCGAAAAGATAAGTAGGTCCTTAACCCGCATCGACCTTAACTTGAAAGAAGAAAAGATCGTTCCAGTTGACCCCTCAGCGCCTTTAAATTTTCTCGGCTATCTTGTCTCAGAGGAAGCTATAACCGAGGCTGAAAAGAAAGCAGAGGGTGAGACTAAAGAAGAATGGACACCCATTTTTAAGGACGTCTGGCAGGAAGGTTATCCAGTTTACCTAACTACCCTTGCAAGATGCGCATTTTCTGACGGCCCCCATCTTGTTGTAAAGTCTGAAGACGAAAGTTACGAGAAAATACCATGGAACAGGATATCACGAATAGTCATCGTAGGCCGGTCTTCCGCAAGCGGCGGAGCAATCTATAGGGCAGTAAAAGAAGAAATCCCGGTCACCTTCATCGACATTCTTGGCAGGACAAGGGGCAGCCTTTACCCTGAACTCAGGGAGATACCTGACATAATAGAGCATCAAACAAGGTATACAAAAGATGAGGATTTTTGCCTTTCCTTCTCCAGGGAGATCATATCTGCTAAGATCCACAACTCCTATGTACTATTGCGAAGGAACGGGATAGAGTCAAAAGAGCTAAAAGAAATAGAGAAAAGGGTAGCGGAAGCGAAATCCTTAGAATCGTTAAGGGGACTTGAAGGTTTGGCCTCACGGATATATTTCTCCGAATTCTCGAGGCTTGTCGAGCCCTTCGAATTCAAAGGTAGGGTTTACCATCCACCGGATGGACCTATTAATGTCTTACTATCTCTCGGCTATTCGATCCTTTATAATAGAATAGCCTCTGTGCTCAGATATAAGGGCTTCAACGCAAGGCTTGGTTTTTTTCACAAAGGAAGGGGAGCCCACAACGCTCTCGCATCGGACCTCATGGAGGAACTGAGACACATCGCGGAGAGGGTTACTCTCGCTCTTATCCATCTTGGCGAGATCACTGATCGCGATTTTTCTACAAGGAAGAGAGGGGATTTGGAGATATGGCGGCTTGAAGGAGAGGGGTTCAGGAAATTCATACATCGCTTCGAGGTCACGATGGCTCAGAAGGCATCATATCATGAGGGGAAAAAAATGAGCTACAATGCCTATCTTGATGAGATGGCAGATAATCTCAAGCGGAGCCTTAAGCTTCAGGTACCTTATAAGGCACTGAGGATCAACTGAGATGACCTGCATAGTATCATACGATATAGAAAGTGACAAAATCAGGACAAGGCTTGCCCACTTTCTTGAAAAGCATGGGGTGAGAATACAGAAATCCGTCTTCGCAGTGGAAATAGAAAGACACGTTTTCACAAGGTTCAAAAAGGGTATCGAAAATATCACAAGAAGGCAGGGAAAGGTAGCGATCTTCAGGCTTTGTGAGGGTTGTCTGAGAAGTGCGATTCAGATGAGTAAGGATGAAAAGGATTTCTACGTGTTCTGAGTCAAAAAAGAGACCCCAATGGATTACTTGAAAAATTATCTCTACTTTGCTATATGGGTATTTAGACAGCAAGGATACCTTCACGACTCCCTTGGGCGTTATGCGGGAGCTATTGCCCAGAAAGGGCATGAAGGTATAGGTTGCTCTTTGAGAATTTGGTAAATTTACCACAGGTCCCCGCATGCTTTGAAAATCAAGGGTTTGTGGCCCATTTTAGGGTAAAAAAAGGGCTTATTTCGGCCCAAAATTATGAAAGTCGTGGAAGGTTCTCGAAAATACCCCCTTAATGTACCGAAATCAAAGGGGAATTTTCGGGTGCTGTCGCAAATGGCTTCCGATTCGGAAGGGTTACCTCCCGATCGAGTTATTGCTGGACGGAGGGATCTCCCGGGGATCTCAACCGGCAACCCTCCTTCCGGTGCCTCTTTACATACGTGTTTTTGGCGCGTTGCCACATCGCGCAGAAGTCCGACCATGTACCTCTCTAATTCGTAACTGCCCCTGCATTACGAAAAAGTGAACGAGGTTGGTAGGTGACTTGCGTGACACGTGATCCGTTAAGTCGTGCTTTGGTAGTTCAGCCGTTTGAAGTGAGCGGTCGTTTAGTATTTGTAACTAATACGCCAGGTCCTGCAAAATTAGATTTGGCCATTTAGGAACATTATTTGACGACCTTCTTCCAGCTATGGAGAAATGAGCTTAATAGGGGGTGAAAGAGGCCTGCCTTGTTGCCCGTTATAGATAGTAGGAGGAGCAAATGTTTGAACTGGTGATAGGCCTCGTGAAGCTGGTTCATACTTCCACTTTATACCTGCATGAGGGAATGTCTTTGAATGCAGGCACCTGGATGATAAAGCCTGAAAGACCGTTAGAATGTTTGCACACGGACGACGTGGCGCTGGACGTTACTGATTTTACCCAACGGGGTGAGTTATCATGATAGACCAGAAAAGACTCGATGGTTTGGCTACTTTTGCCGCTGCCTACCTGAAGAGGTGGCTTGAGGGAAACATCTATGATAGATTGTTCAAAACAGAAGTAGGCAAGAAACTAAAAAGACTCCCTAAAGGGGCTCGTTATGCAATTGAGTTTGGATTGTACCTTTTAACGGTTTTTTTTGACCAAAAACTATCCGATGACACCGCTCTTAAGAAATTCGTCAAGCAAGTAGGAGTAGATGTCGGACCAGAGATCTCAAAAAGGCTGATCAACAATCAAGAGTCTCAACGGGAGAAAGAATTAGTTAGCATCCTGTTAGAATTGGATGATCAGGCCTTGAGAGAGCTCCTTAACTGGTTCTACGAGATTGAGCCAACCGAAAGGCAGAGAATCCTGCGCCGCCTGTGTGAACTCTCGCCTGAAAAAGTCTTGAGGCTTTCTGGATTGACGCCAGAGGACAGAAGAAGATTGATTGACCTCCTTAACCTGCAAGCGTCAGAGGAGGATTCAGATAGAAGTGAGGGCAAAGAAAAAACACCTGGTGAAACGTGGGGAGCAGGACTTCAAAGGTGGGAAGAATGGCTTGAAGAAAGAAAGAAGAGAAAAGGGCAATGATAGAGAACGTGCTTAAAACAATCAAGCTGCTCTTTGAAACCATTCTTTACGGCGCTGAAGAGGCCGCAAGAAAGGCAAGACCGTACGCCAGTTTTTACGTTAAAGGACTTTTACTACTCTTCTTAAGCGCGATTGTCTTTCCCGCAATCGTTTTAATCGCCGGCATTGTAGGCGGTTGGAGCTGGCTTAGTGCACTGTCCGGAATCTTATGGGCAGTAACAGCATTTCTTCTTATGCTTTGGGCATTACCCATCGGGTTTCTCATCGAGACTTTGAGAAGTGGTGTCAAGGGAAGCGGAGAGAGATATATAAGAGGGGCCCTCGGGATTGTCGTTGTTGGACTGTGTATAAGTCTATTCGCTTCAATCATCCCCATTAAAGAGAACATCTCGATGCTCCCTCTACTGGTTCTGGCCGCGGTAGTACTCGGTATTTTTAATGTGTGGCTATTCAGTCGAAAGGTGATTTCCTTCCTCGTAGGTGTGATTTTTATCATTCTCATCTTGTCCTTTTACTTCCCTATGAGTTTCAGAACATTAGGAGAGAGGATAAGCGATCTCGATGTTTCTATAGCCGAACCGAAACGTTTGTACCCAACCTACCGATCCGTAGAAATGGGAAAATTCAGATTCTTCCGGGGAGATGGCAAACCAAAGGTTTGGTATTACAGGACAGGTGATGGGAGATTTGAGTTATTCGACAGAAAAGGGCATCATCCGATCTTTCGGGAAGTACTGAAGCCTGTGAACCATGACATTGCCCCTCAGATCCTCCAGCAACTTAAGGAAAACGAGGAAAGGAGACTTCTCGAGAATCAGACAAGAAATCAGACAAGACAGGATGAAACTGGTAAAATGAAACAGGAAGAGGGGGAGAAATCTGTGAAGGTGGCAGCAGGAAAAGAAAAAACAAAGAGTTTAGAAAGACTGCCGAAAAGCCACACGAAGTCACAAGAACAAGAAAAAAAGCGGAAAGAGCAAGGAGAATCGAGAGAACCAAAAGAAGAATATCGGTCATCAGAAGAACCACCCACCGGGGATTACGTTTTTAAGCGCCCTAAAGAGACAGTGTTTCTCAATTATGGCACGTATGAAATTGAAAAGAAAATTGGTACATTCGCCGGGAATGGTATCGATATTTTTCTAAAAACGATAGAGGTTGCACAGGACGGTGTTAGGGTCTACTTGCTTTTCGAGCACTACTTCAATACCGATGTTTGGATAGGTTTGAAAAAAACCGACGAGGGCATTTCATTGGTCGACAATTTTGGCTTGAGACACGAGCTTTCTGACCCGTCTATCATGGGGACAAGATGGTATCTTGGACCAAATGGAAGTACAATAGTCGTTTTGAGTCTTTCTCCTCTGAGGGAAAGAACTACCTGGTGCATCTTTCGGGGTTCGTTTTCAGCATTCTGGGCAGACGGTAGGGAGTTGAACAGTTGCAAGGTACGATATGATTTAGTTGCGAGATGAAAATGAAATTCCTACTTATTTTTCTTGCTCTTTATACCGTATCAGGGTGCGTGACTACCGGGCCAGCGTCAAAGGAGGAAGCCTTCCCCGTACGGAACCAGGACCCTACTTTGGGTGTCTTCATAATAGAAGGGAATGCTCATTTGAATCTCTTTATATATGATTCTGTGGGAAGACTTCTGGAACAGATATACGTTAAAGGAGGGGGTTACGTTACTATAAACAACCAGTACCCGACCCGACACCTGATACGAAGGTTGGACGTTGGACGGTATAGGATAGAAGTTTATCCATTCTACTACATGAACCAACTTATTCCGCCCTCAAGATACAGGGTAGATCTTCAGCGACAAACATATTATTTATCTGTGGACAGAAATCCGGCCGATCACTACTATGCGGGGCGGCATTGGGGCTGGACATTACGCATCAATGTGGGTAACATCCCTCAAAATGCCACTCCTATTCCTATGCCACAGATCGACATTCGTGCGAATTTCATGTGAAATGGGGTATCAAAAGATGAAGGCAAAAGGACTTATAGGCTTTCTCATCCTAACAGTGGCTTTTCTGGGGGGATGTGCCAGCACCGAGAAGGTGCCCTCAGTAATTATCCACAGGTATGAATATCAAGCAAAGCCCGCAGCGCTACCGCCAGGTACTCCACCAGCACCGCCGTCCCTGCTTCCTCCGGTAGACTATCCAACAGTCTATCCACCTGCGCCATTCGATGATCCAACACTTATTGTCTTGGTAAATAAGAGTGAGCGGGCTACTTTTTACGTGTCCATAGACGGACAAAAACAAATTGTTTTAAAGCCAGGACAGGCAAGTCCCAATGTCCATTTGGACATAGGGGATCATTGGGTCCATGTTAAGGGAACCATTCCAACTCGACTTGGAACTCGGGCTATCCCAGATAAGGTTATGAAAGTTAGGGTAAGTCCAGAAGGGAGATCGCAGATTCTATATCTACGCGATCCGGATTAGAGGCGCAGGAGTTCGAAGAGTACGTTGCTAACGACCAGAGTCCAAGTCCTACCAAGGTTCACGGGCTCTCAAAACTCTCTCGAATCCCGGCGCAACTTTTTTTATTTTTCAATGGAAGTACACTCTTCGAGTTGTCCCGGAATAAGGGGCACGCTGACCAGGCGTTCGCTTATTACTGGCTTTCGTCTTCATGGGCTGACCGTTCCACGAGGAAAGGCGTAAGTGGACGGATCCGGTGTCCAAACCAAAGGGAGCTGAAAATCAGGTCTCCTTCGATCAGCTGAGCTTTCGATTAAAACCCTTTAAGGAGCCATCTCCAGTTCCGTATTTTACACGAGCGCGCAAAAAAGCCCATCCAAGAGACGTTACAGGGTGGGGAACGCTGCAAAAAACCGTTTCCTTGACGATTAGTTATGAACGCAACATTTGGTTCGCGAAATTTGGCGAGGGGAAGAGAAGAAGGGTTCCTGGAGAGGTTACCTCTCAGAGCCTTATGAAAAAGAGGACTTTGCGTATTATGCGGAATGATATCTATTGCTGAAAAGGAGAGATTTTCAAAGGATAGGCTTGATTCCCCTTCGGGCTCTCATATACGCATCTATGTCAGCAACGATGCGTACACGGGTCGTTTGGCACTATGCCGGAGCTATTGCCCAGAAAGGGTACTAAGCAAAAAGCATAAGAATCTATCCCTCCTATCGGCTATAGCCAGAAGTTCCCAGCCCATGTCAGAAATCTCTTGAAAATTCACCTCTCCTTTGCTATACAACTATTTAGACACTAAATAGCCCTTTTCGGGGGGTTACTCCCCAAAGAGGGCATGAAGGTATGGTTCGATCTTTGACAACTCGGTCAAATTTTGGGAGGTTCTCGTATCCCTTGAGAATCAAGGGTTTATGGCAGATTTTATGGTCAAAAAATGGCCCATTTTTGCCAAAAATTGGAAAACTCGGAGGAGGTTCTCGAAAATACCCCCTTAATGTATTGAAATCAAAGGGGAATTTTCGGGTGCTGTCGCAAATGGCTTCCGATTCGGAAGGGTTACGACAATA
>Ga0078972_1006954_pt1 | contig 25940 bp, 26 predicted proteins | sample YelNatPaOPGAMG01_FD_67568 | JGI IMG/M metagenome (GOLD analysis project Ga0078972, IMG submission 67568) | Hot spring thermophilic microbial communities from Obsidian Pool, Yellowstone National Park, USA - OP-RAMG-01 (SPADES assembly) (version 2) | ecosystem: Environmental > Aquatic > Thermal...
GGGTCAGCTTCGGCTGCTGCTGGCGCCATTCGGCGCGCGCTTGGGCAACGTCCGCACGCGCCTGTTCGGCGGCGTTGAGAGATTTTTTTTAAAGGTCAGATCAAGCGCCGCCAGCGTCTTGGTCATCAGCCCAGTGCTCGCTGAAATCTTGTGAGTCGCGCGCAACCAGGCGCGTAATTCGGCGATTGTCGCATCGGGACAGGCGCTCACCTGCGCCAGGATCGCTGGATACAGACCGCTCAGCTTGGGGGTCACGTGGCACCGTTGCGGCCGCGCCGTGGTTTGCCCTGTCAGCCTACGCCGCGACAGAACCTTTGAGACATAAGATACGCTGACACGCAGCAGGCTCGCGATCCGGCCGACCGGCTCACCGTCATCCGCAGCGGCGAAGACACGCTCTCGAAGATCCTGCGAATAGGCTTTGCCACGCCGCCAAAGCATCTGTCCCTCCGGTAACCCAAAACCGGAGACCAACGAATCATACTTCGGGGGCAATCCGGAACCCCTATTCTTGCATGCCTGCGATTCCGGTCAGGGTGAACACGCTCTAGATCACATCCTGATTTTCGATCGCGTGGCCGTTCGCGGGGCGCTGCGTGCGCTCAGAGCTTGAAAATCAATCGAACTTGAAAAAGAACGCCCTTTGGAAGCATTGATTGTTTCCGATCGGTTTCCGGGCGCGAGGGCATTCTTTTTCAAACTCTCAGGCGCGCGCTGCCAACCCGGCATGCATTCCGCGATCCGCAGGCGGAGCGCCAAAGGCGCGGATGAGGGCCGCAGGGCGAGCACGCCGCAGCCGTCGCTCCAGCGCCAGGCGCCCACGGTGCTTTTTTCGAGCGGATAGAAGCCGCGGGCGAGAGATGGGGCATCGAGCGGCACAAAGCGTTCGTTGAGGAACAGCGCATGGAGCCGGACGCCAAGCGTGCGGCAATCGCCGTCTTGCGGATCGCGCCCGGCGGGGATGCCGGCGCGCGAGAGAATGGCGACCTCGCGCGCCCAGGGCGGCAGCAGGAAGCAATACCACTCGCCCTCGCGGCGCAGCGCCTCGATGCGGCGTTCGCCGAGGCGAAGATGAAGATCGGGATCGACCGCCGGGCGAAAGCCGAGTGCGCGGGCCCGCGCGAGCAAGGCGCCGCGCACCGCGACCACAAGCGGCCCTTCGAGCACCAGGGGCGCGCAGGTTTCGCTCCAGTGGCGGGGCGCGAAATCGGGATGCAGCGCGAGTGCCGCGCCGCCCTCGAAGGCGCTGCGATTGCCGGTATCGAGATAGCTCTCGGAGGGCAGATTTTCCGAGAACAAAACGGCATGTTCATCAAGCTCGACGTGAAAATACTCAACCTCGCCCACGGCCTCGCGCACGATCGTCGCGCCGTTGAGGAGAAGTTCTGCCGGGATCAGCGCACCCGCGACATAGAGCGAATGCCCCGGCGAGACCACCAAATCCCGCGCCGGCAGGCCAGGCCCGAAGGCCTCGGCGAGGACGCGCACCGGGCGGACCTGCTCGGGGCGGGGATGACGGGAAATATCGATCCGCCGCCGCCCGAGCCAGCGGATGGGCCGCGCGCCACCGCCCAGCACCATCACCTGATCGCCGAGTTTAAGCGCCTCGACCGGAATTTCGCCCCGCTGCGTGCGGACGCGCGTGCCGCGCACAAAGCAGGGGAGAACAATTTCTTCATTACCGGAAGCCGATTGTCCGAGAGTAAAATCTCCCGTGTAATGCGCCGAAGGGTCAAGCTGGATGCTGGCGAGCAGTGTGCCGAAGGCGTTTGTCAGCTTAAGGATATTATCGCTGGCGAGCGTCACTTGATCGGTGGAACTGTAGGGTAAATTGCTCAGTCCCAGCGTGCTGGGCGCCGACGCAAGATCGATGGTGTCGCCAGCGGCGACGCCAGCAGAAAAATTCAAGGTTGCACCAGCGCCGATCGAAATGGTTTCTGTTGGGGAGAAATCCGCCGCCAGGATCGTCCAGTTCGCGCCCGGCGCTTCGTTGATCACGGGAAAGCCGAAAAAAAACTCGTGCCCGGTGATTGGCTGGAAGTCGATCGTGCCGGCGCTGCTCGCCGAGGCCAGCTCGATCGTGCCGGCGCTGCTCGCCGTCACCGTGCCAATGAAGTCCGCACCAGGATCGATGATGAGATCGGCGGTGGCGGATTGAATGCGGATGGCTTGGGCGTCGGACGTGCTCTCGATCGTGCCGGCATTGATGATGGTGACCGTGCCGGTGCCGGCAGTACTCGGATTTTGGACGCCGACATCGCCGTAAATCACGCTGCCCGCGACATTCTCAAGCGTGCCGCCGCTCAGTACAACGCCGGTACTGCCAGGCGAATCACTGGCCGTAATCATGCCGTTATTGACGAGGGTGCCCCCGCCTAATTCAACCCCATAGAAGCCGGCGATCTGGCCGGCCGCAGCGTTCGTGATCTGGCCGGTACTAACATCTATGCCGACCCCGGTCGCGCCTGAAGCCAGGATCGTGCCGGCATTGGAAATCATCGAGGGGCCGGTGTAACCCTTGAATCCATCGAGACCCGAGATCACCGCCCCCGATTGGTTCGAAAGCGAGCCGCCGTCATTGAATTCGATCACAGGGTCGATCGTGTCAATGATCGTGCCCTGGTTAATGACTGAGACGCCGGTTGTTGTGCCTGCCGCGTAAATCGCCGCCGGCGTACCCCTGCTGGTCAGCGTGCCGGTGGGATCGACGGTGAAAGTTTGGTCGTTGCTCAGAACGGCCGGTGCGGCGACGGTCGTCGAGGTGGTGACGGGGTTCGGCGGCGAAGTGTCAGCCATCGGCGTGCGAGCCCCCCGGCGTGATCAGGATTTCCGCGTGTGCGGCAGCAAGGTCGTCAACCAACGCGACAAGGCTGGAAAAACCCCATGGTTCGCGCGTTTCCACCGTAGGTTTAACAGGTTAATCTTTTTTTCGCAAATTTTATGGTGCCGCTGGCCGGCCCACCTCCCAAGCGACGTCGGGCGAGGCCTTGTGAGGCGCGGGGAAGGTGGGTAATAGGGCGCGACCCAGGGTTTACACGGCTTCCTGGCAGCGTTTCATGAACGGGGCAGCCCTCTGATGGAAAAAAACAAGGCGCTGGACGCGGCGCTGGCGCAGATCGATCGGGCCTTTGGCAAGGGCTCGATCATGCGCATGGGCGCGCGCGGCACCAATGAGCAGATCGAAGTGATCTCCTCGGGCTCGCTCGGCCTCGATCTGGCGCTCGGCATCGGCGGTCTGCCCAGGGGGCGCATCGTTGAGATCTACGGGCCGGAAAGCTCGGGCAAGACCACGCTGGCGCTGCACGCCATCGCGGAGGCGCAGAAGCGCGGCGGCACCTGCGCCTTTATCGACGCCGAGCACGCGCTCGACCCGCTCTATGCCCGCAAACTCGGCGTCGATGTCGATAATCTCTTGATCAGCCAGCCCGATGCCGGCGAACAGGCCCTCGAGATCGCCGACACGCTGGTGCGCTCGGGCGCCGTCGATGTGCTGGTGATCGATAGCGTCGCGGCGCTCGTGCCGCGCGCCGAGCTGGAGGGCGAGATGGGCGATTCCCATGTCGGCCTGCACGCGCGGCTGATGAGCCAGGCGCTGCGCAAGCTCACCGGCAGCGTCTCGCGCAGCAGCACCATGCTGATCTTCATCAACCAGATCCGTCTCAAGATCGGCGTGATGTTCGGCAATCCCGAGACGACGACCGGGGGCAACGCGCTCAAATTCTACGCCTCGGTCCGCTTGGAAATCCGCCGCATCGGCCAGATCAAGGACCGCGAGGAGGTGGTCGGCAACCAGACCCGCGTGAAGGTGGTGAAAAACAAGCTGGCCCCGCCGTTCCGCCAGGTCGAATTCGACATCATGTATGGCGAGGGTATCAGCAAGGTCGGCGAGCTGATCGATCTTGGCGTCAAGGCTGGGGTCGTCGAGAAATCCGGCGCCTGGTTCAGCCATGACAGCCAGCGCATCGGCCAGGGCCGCGAGAACGCCAAACAGTTCCTCCGCGATCATCCCGAAATCGCGGCAACCATCGAAGAGAAAGTGCGCGCGCAATCCGGCGTCGTTGCCAATGCCCTGATGCTGGCCGGCGGCGAGAGCGAGGGGGTTGATCAGCCTGACTGATTTTTCCACCCTCACCCCGCGCAAGCTGGCGGAAGAGGATGCGGCCCTGATCGCGGCGGCGCGCGCGGCCTTGCTGCGCCACTATCGGCCGCACTGGCACACCATCGCGGCGGCCATTCGCGGGCGCGATGGGCGCATTTGGACGGGGATCCATCTCGGCGCGGTGGTCGGCAGGCTTTCGATCTGCGCCGAGGCCATCGCCCTCGGCCGTGCCGTGCTGGAGGGCGATGGCCGCATCAAAACCATCGTCGCACTTCGCCATCCCAAGCCCGGGGAATCAGCAGATGCTCCCGAAATCGTCTCGCCCTGTGGCGCTTGCCGCGAGATGATTTTCGACTTTGATCCGGATGCCCTGGTCATCATGCCGGACGCCAGCGGCCCGCTCAAATGGCCGGTGCGGGATTTGCTGCCCATGCCGTATCGTCGCTGAGGGGTTGAAAAACCTGCCCGCGCGCCCCGGCTTGTCGTGAGCAGCCCCTGGTTCTGGCAAAACACCCTTCATCCGATTGCCCGGCTCTCTCCCCCCGCCCCTTGTGTTTTGGAGCCGCATCGCCGATCTAGGGCAAGAGGAACCGGACGGCTCCGGTCCGCTTTCAAAGGCAGGTTCACCGATGTTTATCGAAACCGAAGCTACGCCCAACCCGGCAACGCTGAAATTTCTCCCCGGTCGCGCCGTCATGGCCTCGGGAACGGCGGATTTCGCCGCGCCCGAGCTGGCCGCGCGCAGCCCACTTGCAACCGCGCTGTTCGCCCTGCCGGGCGTGGCGCGGGTGTTTTTTGGCGCCGATTTTATCACCGTGACCAAAACCGACGAGATCGTCTGGCAGGCGCTTCGCCCGCAAGTTCTCGGCGCCATCGTCGAGCATTTCGTCACCGGCCAGCCGGTAATCGAGGGCGAGGCCGATCTCTCGGTCGAGGACGTCTCTCCCGAGGATGCCGCGATCGTCGAGCAGATCAAGGAACTGCTCGATACCAGGGTGCGCCCGGCGGTCGCCGGCGATGGCGGCGATATCGTCTTCCGCGGCTATCGCGATGGCGTGGTGCGGCTGCACATGCAGGGCGCCTGTAGCGGCTGCCCCTCCTCGCGCGCGACGCTCAAGCACGGGGTCGAGAATATGCTCCGCCACTACATCCCCGAAGTGGTGGCCGTCGAGCAGGTCGAGGTTTGAGGCCGGTCTTCGCAGATGGCATCGATGAGACTTGAGGCCGAGGTGCTCGCCACGCTGTTCTCCGAGGCGCGCACCCATTTCAAATGGACCGACGCGCCGGTTTCCGACGAAACGCTGCGGGAGCTTTACGGCCTTCTCCGCATGGGTCCGACCTCGGCCAATTGCTCACCGGCGCGCTTTCTCTTCCTGCGCAGCCCGGGGGCGAAAGAGCGTCTGAAACCGGCGCTTTCGGCGGGTAACGTGGAAAAAACCATGACCGCGCCGGTGACCGTGATCGTCGCCCATGATCCCTATTTTTTCGAGCATCTGCCGCGACTTTTCCCCCGCGCCGATGCGCGCTCATGGTTCGCGTCCAACCCCGAACTGGCTGAGGAGACGGCGTTTCGCAACGGCACCCTGCAAGGCGCCTATCTGATCCTGGCGGCGCGCGCGCTCGGTCTTGATTGTGGACCGATGTCGGGCTTCGACCGCGAGAAGGTCGATGAGATTTTCCTCGCCGGCCATGGCTGGCGAAGCAATTTCCTCGTCAATCTCGGCCATGGCGACGCATCCGCGCTGTTTCCCCGCAGCCCCCGGCTCGACTTCGCCGAAGCCTGCGAGATTCTGTAGCGATGGCGTTCCGGGCGGCGCTCATCGTCGGTGCCGGAGCGGGGTTGAGCGCCGCGCTCGCCCGCCGTCTCGCGGCGGCGGGAACCAAGGTGGCGCTGGCGGCGCGGAATATCGGGAAACTGGCCCCGCTGGCACATGAGGTCGGCGCGTTGGCGCTTCCCTGCAACGCCGCCGAGCCGGCGGAGGTCGCGGGGCTTTTTGCCGAACTCGACCGGCGCGATCTGGTGCCCGATTGTGTCATCTACAACGCCAGCGCGCGTGAGCGTGGGCCGATCGCCGAGCTTGATCCGGCGCGGGTGGCGCAGGCCATCGCGGTTTCGGCCTTTGGCGGATTTCTCGTCGGCCAGCAGGCGGCACGACGGATGCTGGCGGGCGGGGGTGGTGCGATCGGCTTCACCGGCGCCTCGGCGAGCGTCAAGGGCTATGCTCTCTCAGCGCCGTTCGCGATGGGCAAATTCGCGCTGCGCGGACTGGCGCAGAGCATGGCGCGGGAGCTTCACCCTCAGGGCATCCATATCGTGCATCTCGTGATCGATGGCGGCATCCGTTCGCCGGGCCGTGGCGAGGCGGCCGGCGCGCCCGATAATTTGCTCGATCCCGCGGCGATCGCCGAAACCTACCTGCACGCCCTCGAACAACCGCGGAGCGCCTGGAGCCTGGAGGTCGAGCTGCGCCCCTGGGTCGAGCGCTTTTAACCCCGCGCGCCGATCACGCGGTGGGCCCGCGAGAAAATCCTTCACCGCGGGCAGCCGCATGGGGCGGTGGCGGCGGCCCCGAAACGCTCGCCAGGGAGGGTTTCCCGGCCTTTTCCCCGGCCTGATCAGCCGACGACCCGCAGCTTCTGCCGGGCATCGACGGCGAGGCTGCGATAGAGGCCGAGATAGTCGAGCGCCATGCGCCGCGCCGTGAAACGGGCTTCGAACTGGGCGCGCACGCGTGCGCGGTCAAGTTCGCCCAACCGTTCGACGGCGCCGATCGCCCCGGTCTCGTCCTCGACGATGAAACCCGAAATGCCGTCATCGATCACCTCGGGCACCGAGCCGCGATTGATGGCGATCACCGGCGTGCCGCAGGCCATCGCCTCGATCATCACCAAGCCGAACGGCTCCGGCCAGTCGATCGGCATCAAGAGGCCGATGGCGCCAGAGAGGAAGGCGGGCTTCTGTGCCTCGTTGATCTCGCCGATCATCTCGACGCCCGGCCCCGCCAGCAGCGGCTTGATGACGGACTCGAAATAGGCGCGATCGGCGTTGTCCACCTTGGCCGCGATCTTGAGCGGGATGCCGCAGGCGCGGGCGATGCGGATCGCTCGGTCGGGGCGTTTTTCCGGCGAGATGCGGCCCAGAAAGGCGAGGTAGCTCGGGGTTGCCGGAAGCGGGGTCAGGAGGTTTTCCGGGAGGCCATGCAGCACGGTGCCGATGAAACGCGCCTGCGGCAGCGGCCGGCGCTGTTGATCCGAGATCGAGACCAGCGGCACGTGCGAAAACATGTCGAAGATGCCCTGGTATTCGATCATGTCGAGGCGGCCATGCAGGGTATTGAGCCACGGTGTGTTCTGGCGGCTGAACAGGCTGAAGGGCAGGTATTCGTTGTGGAAATGCAAAACGTCGAAATCCCCGGCGCGCCGCATCACCCGTTCCATCAACAAAGCGTGCGGAGCGATCGGGTCGCGGATCGCCGGGTCGAGCCGGAGCGCCCGCGGCCAGGCCGCCTCCAGGGTCGCCGATGTTTCCGAATCACCGCTGGCGAACAGCGTCACCTCGTGGCCGAGCGCTACCAGCTCCTCGGTGAGATACGAGACGACGCGCTCAGTGCCACCATAGAGCTTGGGCGGTACTGCTTCGTAGAGCGGTGCGATCTGGGCAATACGCATTTTGTATCTCTCCGTTCCAGCTTGCCGCCGGTGCCATTTCCTGAGGCCGCCGCGCGGCCCCTGCGATGGCGGCAATAGAGGCGCGGAAACAGCGGCAATTCTAGGGCGGGTTTTGCCTTAACTCCGCCGCATTGCAGGGCATCATAGGGGCCACGTGAGAGGACGACCGCCGATGAGCCAAGCACTGCCGCGTCGCCGCAAGGCAAGCCTGCCCCGGCCCCTGAACACCCGGACGGAAAACCCCGAAACCCTGGGCCAGGATTGTGGCATGGGCGGGGGCAATGACCGGCTGGAAAGCCTCGCGCGCCGGCCGATCGCCTTCATCTTCTCCTATGTCCGCCGCCATCTCCTCGCGCATGCCGTGGTGCTCGGGGCGGTGATGCTGGCGGTCGGTTTTTCGGTCAGCTCGCAATACGCGCTCAAGCATCTCGTCGATACTCTGATGGCGCATCGGATCGGCGCGGTGTGGTGGGCGTTCGGGCTGCTTGCCGGCGTCATCGCCGCCGACAATCTCACATGGCGGCTCGCCGGCTGGGTCGCATCCTATGCCTTTGTCACCGTCACCGGCGATGTCCGGCGCGATCTCTTCGTCCATCTCACCGGCCACGCCCCGGCCTTCTTCGCCGAACGCCAGCCGGGCACCCTCGCCGGGCGCATCACCACCACCGCGAACGCCATCTTCACGGTGGAGAATCTGTTCTCCTGGAACGTCATGCCGCCCTGTCTCGCGGTCATTCTCGCGATCGGCTTCCTCGCCTCGGTCGATCCGGTGATGGCGCTGGTGATCTCGGTGATCGCGGCGGGGCTCGCCGGCTTGCTGATCCGGCTGGCGCGCGGCGGCGCGCCGCTGCATCACGCTTACGCCGCCGCGGCCGCCGCGGTCGATGGCGAGCTGGTCGATGTCATCAACAACATCTCCCTGGTGCGCGCCTTCAGCGCCTTCGGCCGCGAGCGCGCCCGCTTCGCCCGACGCATCGCGGGCGAGATGAAGGCGAGGGGCGAAAGCCTGCGCTACCTCGAACGTCTCCGCCTGCTGCACGCCGCGACCACGGCGCTGCTCACCGCGGGCCTGCTTGCCTGGGGCATCCTGCTCTGGCAGCGCGGCCAGGCGAGTGCCGGAGACATGGTGCTGGTCAGCACGCTCGGCTTCATCATCCTGCACGGCACCCGCGATCTCGCCGTGGCCCTCGTCGATATGGTGCAGCACGTCGCGCGCCTGTCGGAAGCGCTTTCCACGCTGCTACTGCCGCACGAGCTGCGTGACGCCGCGGATGCGCGCGGGCTCGCCGCGCCGCGTGGCTTGGTGGAGTTCCGCGATGTCGCCTTCGCCTATCCCGGCGGCAACCCGGTGCTGAAGGATTTCAACCTTCGCATCGAGCCGGGAACACGGCTCGGTCTCGTCGGGCGCTCGGGTTCTGGCAAGACCACCGTGCTGACGCTGCTACAGCGCTTCCGCGACATCGATGGCGGCGAAATCCTTATCGACGGGCAGAACATCGCCGATCTGACCCAGGACAGCCTGCACAAGGCGATCTCGGTGGTGCCTCAGGACGTGCTGATGTTCCACCGCAGCGTGCTGGAAAATATCCGCTACGGCCAGCCCGATGCCAGCGACGCCGAGGTGGTGGCCGCCGCCGAGGCCGCCCGCTGCCACGAATTCATCATCCAGCTTCCCGAGGGCTATGACACGATGGTCGGCGATCGCGGGGTGAAACTTTCCGGCGGACAGCGCCAGCGCATCGCGATCGCCCGCGCCTTCCTGCGCAATGCGCCGGTGCTGCTGTTGGACGAGGCGACGAGCGCGTTGGACAGCGAATCCGAGCAAGCGGTGCAGGCGGCGTTGAACCACTTGATGCGCGGGCGCACGGTGATCGCGGTGGCGCACCGGCTCGCCACGCTGAAGGATTTCGACCGCATCGTGGTGATGCAGACCGGCCGCATCGCGCAAGACGGCAGCCCGCTCGTGCTCGAACAAACCCCCGGACTCTATCGCGAAATGCGGCGCCGTCAGGCACTCCATCTGGTCGAGGAAGCGGCTTGAGGGGCGGGGGAAGCCCCGCCACCTCGGCTGGCCCGCTCAGAGCCTGAAAATCAATCGAACTTGAAAAAGTCTGCCCTCTGGAAACATTGATCTTTTCCGATCGATTTCGGGGCGCGAGGGCATTCTTTTTCAAACTCTCAGAGCACCGCGAGGATTGCCTCGGCGCGGCTGACATCGAAGCCGCCGGGCTCCTCGACCGCGAGATGGGTGACCTTCATGTTATCGGCCACCAGCGCGAAGCGCTGGCTGCGCACGCCGAGGCCACGCGCCATGAGGTCGAGTTCGAGGCCGAGCGCCTTGGTGAAGGCGCCGGAGCCATCGGCGAGCATCAGGATCCTGTCGCCAGCGTTCTGATCCTTGGCCCATGCCCCCATGACGAAGGGGTCGTTCACCGCCATGCAGACCAAACGATCGACGCCCTTGGCGAAAAACTTGTCGGCATGTTCGATGAACCCCGGCAGATGCTTGGCGCTACAGGTCGGGGTGAACGCGCCCGGCACGGCGAACATCACCACCTTCTTGTTCTTGAAAATTTCCTCGGTCGAGATCTCCTTCGGCCCGTCGGCCGAGGCGATCATCAGCTTCATCGCGGGCAGGGTATCGCCAACCTTGATTGTCATGCGTGCGCTCGCCTCTCTCGAATGCGCCAGGGGCCTCCTCCGGCCGCAGGCGCGAATTGCGGAAGCCCTTTCCTAGCGCCACGTCCCGGCGCTGTCACGCGGTGATCGCGGGCGCGGCCGGCGGCGCCTTGCGCGGGCGCCGCATCGCGCCCAAATTTACGCCATGGCGCAGCAGACCCCCCGGCCGTCCTCCCCCTCGGCCACCACCACGCTGACCGGTATGATGCTCACCGGGCAATTGCTCATCGCCATGCCCAGTCTCAATGATCCGCATTTCATGCGCAGCGTGATCTATCTTTGCGCCCACACACCCGAGGGCGCCATGGGCATTATGCTCAACCGGCCGCTTGAACAGCCGAGTTTCGAGGACCTGCTGCGTCAGCTCGATATCGCGCCATTGCCACCGGCGCGGCGCATCCGGCTCTGTGCCGGCGGCCCGGTGGATCACGCCCGCGGCTTCGTCCTGCATACCGCCGACTGGATCGATGAGGGCAGCCTGCGGGTGGATGACAGTCTGGCGCTCACCGCTAGCCTCGACATCCTCAAGGCGATCGCCAGTGGCACCGGGCCGCGCTGCGGCTTGCTCGCGCTGGGCTATGTCGGCTGGGGGCCAGGGCAGCTTGACGCCGAGTTCCAGAAAAACACCTGGCTCTCCGCCCCGGCCGACGAGGCGCTGGTGTTCGATGCCGATCACGAGACGAAATGGCGCCGCGCATTGGCCAAGCTCCGCATCGACCCGCTGCTGCTCTCCGATAACGCCGGTCACGGGTAGAAAGCGCGGCAGGTTGGCCGGCCGGCGGCGCGCGAAATCGAAAAGCCACGACCGCGCCCCCAGACCCCCTCCCAGGAAGGATTGCAAAGGCTCCGCCTTTGCTGGGGTCCAGGGGCAAAGCCCCTGGCTTTTTTATGTTTTCTGTTGAAGCAAGGCGAGCAGCCCGGCCAGCAGATCGGCCGGGCTCGGCGGGCAGCCGGCGATATAGAGATCGACCGGCAGCACCGCACCCACCCCGCCCATTCCTTGCGGGCTCGCCGCGAACACCCCGCCGTCACGGGCGCAGGCGCCGACCGCGACCACCCAGCGGGGACGCGGCATCGCCTGATCGGTGCGTTCCAGCGCCACCCGCATCGCCCGCGTCACGATCCCGGTCACCATCAGCACATCGGCGTGACGGGGCGAGGCGACGAAGCGTAAGCCAAACCGCTCAAGATCGTAGAATGCATTGCTCAGGGCGTGCATCTCCAGCTCGCAGCCATTGCACGAGCCAGCATCGAGCGCCCGGATGGAGAGGCTGCGGCCAAGCTGGCGCTGCGCCGCGGCATCGAGTGCGCGCGCGAGTTCGACCACTTGGGGGTCGGGGCGCGTGAGTGGCTCGGTGAGGGGGCGGGCGAACATATCCCGCAGTAGGGTCTTGCGCATCGTCCCTCCTACCGATCATGCCCGGCATAGGCGCAGTTGAAGGATTTATTGCAGAGGGGAAAGTCAGCGATGATGTTGCCCTCGATCGCGGCTTCCAGCAGCGGCCACTGGAACCAGGAGGGATCGCGCAGATGGCAGCGTGCAACCGTTTCCCCCTCTAGCCGGAGCCAGACGAAGACATCGCCGCGAAACCCCTCGACCAGGGCCATCCCCTCGCCGCGCGTCTGCCGCCAGGCGGCGCGGATCGGCCCTTCTGGAAGCCGTGCCAGGATCTGCTCGATCAGCCCCAGGGTTTCGCCGATCTCGCGGATGCGGATCATGATGCGCGCATTGACATCGCCCTCGCGCAGCACCGGCACGGTAAAAGCAAGCTGCTCATAGGGTGGATAGCCGGGTGTGCGGCGGGCGTCGAAATCACGCCCCGAGGCGCGCCCGACATAGCCGCCGGCGGCGAACTGGCGGGCGAGATCGGGGTGCAGGATGCCGGTGCCGACGGTGCGATCCTGGAGCGAGGCGGTCATGTCATAGAGCCGCGCCAGCGGGGCGAACGCGGCGCGGATCTCATGCGCCAGCCCGGCAAGCAGCGCCACTCCGGCGGGCGAGAGATCGCGTGCCACGCCGCCCGGCACCACGCCATCGATCATCAGCCGATGGCCGAAACAGGCGGCGCTCGCGCGCAGCACGCGCTCGCGCAAAATCGCGCAATGGGCGTGCATCAGGGCGAAGGCGGCGTCATTGCAGATCGCGCCGACATCGCCGAGATGGTTGGCCAGCCGCTCGATTTCCGCCATCAGTGCGCGCAGCCAGACGGCGCGCGCCGGCGGGGCCGTTCCACTGGCTTGCTCCGCCGCCAGCGCGAAGGCGAGCGCGTAGGCCACCGTGCTGTCCCCGCTCATCCGCCCGGCGCGTTGCGCCGCCAGCGGCAGCGCCGCCCCCGCCATCAACGCTTCCACCCCGCGATGCACATAGCCCAGCCGCTCCTCGACGCGCACCACCGTCTCGCCATCGCAGGTAAAGCGGAAATGCCCGGGCTCGATAATGCCGGCATGCACCGGGCCGACGGCGATCTCGTGCAGGTTCTCGCCCTCCACGGGGAGAAACCGGTAGGGCGTCGCGGTCGTGCCATGAACCAGCCAGGGGCGCGGGTCGGGTAGGCCTTCGGCGACAAAACCGAACAGATCCTGCACCGCGCGCTCAAGCCGGAGCGCCGGCGGATGCACGCGCGCCAGCGAGGGAAACCGCCCGGTTGGGCAGTCATGGGCGAGATGATGAAGAGCGCCCGCCTCAAGCAGCGCGAGATGCACCGCACCCGGCTCCGCCCACAGGCTCACGAGGCTCGCCTCACCCGCCGCCAGCCGCGCCCCGGCCGCTTCCCACGCACTCATCCGAGCAGTCCCGCGACATGCTGAAACCACGCCACCATCGGCCCCGGCAGATAGACCCCGGCGACCAGCACCAGCGCGAGATGGGCGAAGATCGGCACGAACGAGGCATGCACCGGACCGATCGGCCCGCGCACCATACCGAACGCCAGCCCCGAGGCGCGCCATAGCAGCGCGCCGAGCGCCAGCAGCAGGCCGCCGCCGAGCAGTACGGCGAGTGCTGGAGCGCGCGCGAAGGTCGAACTCAGCAGCAAAAACTCACTGGTGAAAATGCCAAAAGGCGGCAGCCCGACGATCGCCGCGACCCCGGCGAGCAGGCTCCAGCCGAGCAGGGGATGGCTCTCGGTGAGGCCGCCCATCTCGGCCAGGCGCTGCGTGCCCTTGACCTGCGCGACATGGCCGACGGTGAAAAAAATCGCCGATTTGGTCAGGCTGTGCATCGCCATCTGCAACAGCCCGGCGAAATTACCGAGCGGGCCGGCCATGCCGAAGGCAAAAACGATGATACCCATGTGCTCGATCGAGGAATAGGCGAACATGCGCTTGATGTCGCGGCGTCGATAGAGCATGACGCTCGCGAAAAGCAGAGAGATCAGGCCAAGCGTTACCAGGAGTGGCCCAGGCGCGATGCCGCCGGGACAGGCGGCGAGCAGCATCTTGAAGCGCAGCAGCGCATAGAGCGCGACATTGAGCAACAGCCCCGAGAGCACCGCCGAGATCGGCGTCGGCCCTTCCGCGTGGGCGTCGGGCAGCCAGGCGTGCATCGGCGCCAAGCCGATTTTCGTCCCGTAGCCGAGCAGGAGAAAAACAAAAGCGATATCGAGGAGCGCGGGATCGAAGCCCCTGGCATGGACGTGCAGCACCGTCCAGGCCATGCTCTGCAATCCGGTACCGATCACCGGATGGGCAGCGAGATAGACGAGGATGGTGCCGAAGAGGGCGAGGGCGATGCCGACGCTGGCGAGAATGAAATATTTCCACGCCGCCTCCAGCGCCTCATGCGTGCGATAGACGCCGACCATCATCACGGTGGCCAGCGTGGCGAGCTCCACCGCCACCCACATCAGGCCGATATTGTTCGACACCAGGGCGAGGTTCATGCCGAACATCATCACCTGGTACATCGCGTGATAGAAGCGCAGATAGGCCGGGGTGAGGCGGCCGGTTTCCAGCTCGTGGTTGATATAGCTCGCGCTGAACAGGCTGGTGGTGAAGCCGACGAAACTGGAGAGCACGATGAACACCACGTTGAGATCATCGACCATCAGGAACAGGCCCGGCGCCGGCCGGCGGACGAAAAGCTCCAGCGCCGCAGCGAAAGCGACGCCGCTCACCACCACGTTGAGCCGCGCCGAGAGCCGATAGGCGGGGATCATCGCCAGCACCGCCGCACCCAGCAACGGCGCGCCGAGCACACCCCAGAGCGCGATCACCGGCGATCTCCACGAAATTCGTCGAGCGCGCGGATATCGACGGTGTCGAACCGCTCGCGGATGCGAAAGAGAAAAATGCCGATGACCAGGAAGGCCATCAGGGCCGAGAAGGCAACGCTGATCTCGACCACCAGGGGCATGCCCTCGGCGCCCGCGGCGGCGAGATCGATGCCGTTTTCCAGCGACAGGAACGCCGCCACCTGGCTCACCGCGTTGCGCCGCGTCACCATCATCAAAAGGCCGATCAGCACGACGGAAAGGGCCAAGGCGATATCCTCGCGGGTCACCGGGTCGATATGCGCGGTCACCGGCAGCATCACCTCGAGCGAGAGCGCGACGAGCGCGATGCCGGCCAGCATGCTCAACCCGATCCCGGTGATGGCCTCGATCTCGCGATGCAGGCCGAGACGCGTGACGATGCGCTGCAGGGCCGCCGGGATCAGCAACGCCTTGAAAACCAGAGTGATCAGCGCGGTGATGTAAAGCTCGGGCGCGTGCTGGATCGTCGCCTGCCAGGCGACGGCCAGCGCCAGGATGAAGGCATGCACGCCAAGCATGTTGAGCAGCGCTGAGAGGCGAACCTGATAGAGCATGAGAAAGCTTGCCAGCACCAGCATCCCCGCCAGCAGCTTGGCGACATCGTAGGAAAGAGGGTTCATCAGAAGCCCCGCGAGATATAGAGCAGCAACAACCCGAGCAGGCTCAACATCAGCGCCGCACCCAGCAGGCCAGGGACACGAAACACCCGCATCTTGGCGATCGCGGTCTCGAACACGGCAAGAATCGCCCCGACCAGCGCCAGCTTGCCGCCATAGGCGAGCAGCCCGAGGGCATAGCCGCGCGCGGCATCCCCGGCGTTCGCCATGCCGAAGGGGAAAAAGATGCAGATCAGCAGCGCGCAGGTGAGCAGCAGCTTGAGCGCCGCGGCGAGTTCGATCATCGCGAGATGGCGCGCGGAATATTCCAGCACCATCGCCTCATGCACCATGGTCAGTTCGAGATGGGTCGCGGGATTATCGACCGGAATGCGCGCGTTCTCCGCCAGCGCCACGATAACGAAGGCGACCAGCGCCAGGGCGAGCGAGACCCGTAATCCCTGCACCCCCGAGAGCATGAAGGTGGCGATGGTGGAAAGCTGCGTCGCGCCCGCGATCAACGCCAGCGTCACGACGATCATCAGCATCGCCGGCTCGGCGAGCGCGGCGATCATCACCTCGCGCGAGGCGCCGATACCGCCAAAGCCGGTGCCGATATCGAGCCCGGCGAGCGCCAGCAGGAAGCGCGCCGCGCCCAGAAGTGCTATGATGGCGATGAGATCGCCGGTCCAGGAAAACATCAGCCCGGTGGCGAAACTCGGCACCAGGGCCGCCGCCACCCAGGTGAAGGCGAAGATCAGATAGGGCGCGGTGCGAAACAGCCACGAGGCGTTCTCGGCGAGAACCGCTTCCTTGCCAAAAAGGCGCAAAAGATCACGATAGGGTTGCAGCAAGGGCGGGCCGCGCCGGCGCAACAGCCGCGCCTTCACCTTGCGCACCCATCCGGTGAGCAGGGGTGCCGCGAGCAGCACCAGCGTCATTTGCGCGCCCTGTACTAGAAGCGGCGGCAGGAAGTGCAGAACGCTCACATCGCCCCGCTCATTGCCAGAGCGCCAACGCCAGCAGCAGGGTGACGAGGGCGATGAAGACGAAGGCAAGATAGCGGCGGATGGTAAGAAATTGCAGATGGTTCATGACATCGGCCACGCGGCTCACCGCCTGGCCGACCGGCGCGTAGAGAAAATCCCAGATCGGATCGCGACGCGATTTCACGATGCGCGCTGGCCCGGTGTCGCCGGGCGGGGGCAACGTCACCACCGTGCGAGCCTGGAACAGGGTGGTGCCGAAGACGCGGCGCAGCGGCTCGGAAAGGCTCGCCCCGCTATATTGCATGGCGGGGCTGGCATCGGGAAAGCCGCAATCCCAGGCGGGGGCGCGGCGCAGCGTGCGCGCCGCGAAACGATGGATGACAAAAACCGTGAGCAGGGTCGCCGCGGTGAGAAAGGCAAAAATCAGCAACCCGTTATAGGAGCTGCGCGACGCCGCGACCGGAATGATCGAAAGCCACGGTACTGTACTCTGTGCTGGCAGCCGCGCGCCGAGAAGGACGCTTACCACCGGGGAAAGCCTGTCGATCAGCACCCCCGGCAGCACGCCGGCGAGCAAGCACAGAGCGGCAAAGCCGAGCATGGCGGCGCGCGAGAAGCGGTCAACCTCGTGCGCCGCGGCGGCCGGGGCGCTGCGCGGCCGCCCGAGAAAGGTAATGCCGAATGCCTTGACGAAGCACGAGGCGGCCAGCGCCGCGGCCAGCGCCAGCAGCGCGCCGTCGGTCGGGATCATGATCTTGAGCCCCCATTGCGGCATATCGGGGCGCAACAGGATCGCCTGAAAAGTCAGCCATTCGGAAACAAAACCATTGAGCGGCGGCAGCGCCGAAATCGCCGCCGCGCCGATCAGGAAGGCGAAGCTGGTCTGCGGCAGGCGATGGATCAGCCCGCCCAACTGCTCCATGTCACGCGCGCCGGTCGCGGTGATGACGGCGCCGGCGCCGAAGAACAGCAGCGATTTCATCACCGCGTGGTTGAAGACATGAAACAGCGCCGCGGTCAGCGCGAGTGCCGCGCCAGCCGGGAAATTCGTGGCGCGGAACGCCATCGCGAGACCGAGGCCGATGAAGATGATGCCGATATTTTCCACCGTGCTGTAGGCGAGCAACCGCTTTAGATCGCTCTCCATGAGCGCATAGAGAATGCCCCCGACAGCGGTGACGCCGCCCAACGCCAAGACGCCGACGGCCCCCCACCAGGCCGGCGGGCCGGTGAGCTTGCCGTCCAGAAGATCAAAAACGATGCGGATGAAGCCATAGACCGCGACCTTGGTCATCACGCCGCTCATCAGTGCCGAGACATGGCTCGGCGCCGCCGGGTGGGCGAGCGGCAGCCAGGCATGGAGCGGGATCAACCCGGCCTTGGCCCCGGCGCCGAGGAGGGCGAGCAGCAGCACCGCGCCCGCCATGCCTGGGGTCACAGCGCGGGCGCGCATCAAGGCGAAGGCGTAGTGCCCCTCCGGTCCGGCGAGCAGGGCAAAAGCCAGCAACAGCAGCAGCGCCGAGAGGCTCGCCATTAGCAGATAGACGTAGCCCGCGAACATCGTTCCGCTTTCGCGATGATGCGCGATTACCAGGGCGAAGGAGGAGACCGACATCAGCTCCCAGGCGAAAAGAAAGGTGAAGGCGTCATCGGCGAGGACGACGAGGTTCATGCCGGCGAGGAAAACCGGGAAAAACGGCAGCACCCGCTCCGGCATTTTCTCGTGCTGGCCATAGCCGAGCGCGTAGAGACTGGCCCCGCCTGCCCCGAGATTAACCACCACGAGAAAAAACCCGGCGAGTGCGTCGAGCCGGAGATGCACCCCGATCCAGGGCACGCCGAGCGGCAGAGTGAGGCCTGAGGGAGGGGCGGCGAGCGCGTCGATCCCGGCCAGCATGAGCACGACGGAGAGACCGAGGCTTGCGCCATAGACCCCCCATCGTCCCGCCGGAAGCCGCGCCGCCGCCGCGCCGAACAAGCCGAGTGCCGCCAAGGCGGCGACGCAGAGTGCGGCTGGGATCATTCCGCCCCGCCAGCCTCGGGCAGGCGCAGCCGCACGCCGCGCCCGCCCGGCGGGGACGCCTCACCCTCGCCGATGAGATCGATCCCGGCGGCGTTGAGCGCGTTGATCAGCTTGGAGAGTGATTCGATGGTGCCGCGGATCACCCCTTCGCTCGCCTCCATGCGTTGGATGGTCGGCAGCGAGAGGCCGGAAATCTCCGCGAGCTGGCGCTGATCGATCTGTAGCAAGGCTCGCGCCGCCCGCATTTGCCCAGAGGTAATCATGTTTTAAACATCACTTAAGCTACTTCATCTATCACCTCTTATAGCAAACCCATTGATGATGGCAACCCCCGCGCGGCCGCGATGAAGGCCCTGATACGCGCCGGATCCTTTTCGCCGGGCGCGCGCTCGACGCCGGAGGAGACATCGACCGCCGTTGCGCCAGTCGCGGCAATGGCGGCGGCGACAGTCTCCGGGGTCAGACCACCGGCCAGCAGCCAAGGCGCGGGCGGGTGCCAGCCGCGCAACAGGGCCCAATCGAAGGGCCGCGCATTGCCACCCGGGCGAGTCGCGTCACGTGGCGGGCTGGCGTCGAGGAGCAGGGCATCGGCGCCGTCGGCGGCGCGCGGCAGATCGGCCGCCGTCGCGATCCCGACGGCACGCCAGACCGGCAGGCCAAAGCGCGCCCGCCAGCGTGCTGCGGCTTCCGCCGTGTCGTGGATTTGCAGGACATCGAGGGGCAGGGCGGCGAGCGCGGCCTCGATCTCCTCGGCGCGCGGGGCGACAAACAGGCCGACCCGGCCCGGCCCGCCCTTCTGGCGAGCCGAAAGTGAGGCCGCCCGCCTGGGCGTGATGGCGCGTGGCGAGGGCGGGAAAAACACCAGGCCAATCCAATCCGCGCCCGCGGCGACGGCGGCATCGAACGCCGCCTCGCTATTGATGCCGCAGATCTTGACCCGCATGGGGTTCAGCCGGGAGGGGGCAGGCTCGGCGGGGGCGGAGGGGACGAAGCCGGGTGGAGGGTGGTTTCGGCGAGCCGGCTTTTGAGTGCCGCCAGTTCGGCGTCGAGCGCGATGATTTTCGCCTCCGCCCGCCGCGCCCGCCGCCGCGCGCCGAGCGCCGGCAGCCAGACGAACAAGGCGCCGAGCAGGAATGCGATCGCCATGCCGGCGAGCACCGCAAGCGCCAGCGGCGCCTCCAGCGTCCAGCCAGTCGGCCACAGGCCAAGACGCACTGGGGCGGTGTTGGAGACCACGAACAGCACGATCAGCACCAGCACCGGCAGCAACAGAACCAGGCGCATCGATTTTCCCTCAGAGCCTGAAAATTAATCGAACTTGAAAAAGAACGCCCTCTGAAAAGATTGATTTTCCTCGATCGGCTGGTGGGCGGGAGGGCATTTTTTCAACCTCTCAGGCGGCGGGAGCCTGGCCTTGATTGACCCGCTCGCGCAGTTCCTTGCCGGCCTTGAAGAACGGCACTGCCTTGGCATCCACCGCCACCGCCGCCCCGGTGCGCGGGTTGCGCCCGGTGCGGGCGTGGCGATGCTTCACCGTGAAGGCGCCGAAGCCGCGCAGCTCGACCCGCGCCCCGGCGGCAAGCGCCGCGGCGATTTCGTTGAAGATGGTATTGACGATTTTCTCGACGTCGCCCGCGAGAAAATGCGGATTGGCCGCCGCCAGCTCGGCGATTAGTTCGGATTTGGTCATGCCTGACGCCCTCGCTTCATCCGCGCGCCCCCTTTGACGGGCGCTCACGCCCGCTCAGTCCCGGAAAGGCTGCCAGAGTGCCCAGGCGCCGTCAAGCGTAACGCTTTGGGAAAACAAGCTTTTCAGCGAGAGTGTCAAACCCGGCCCGAGGCGGCTCGTAAGCAGGCGCTCGGCAAGGCTGCGGGTCTCGAGATCGACCACCGGCAGGCTTTCCGCCACTCCCCGCGTCGTGGCGAGCCAGGCGCGCGCTTCCGCTTCCCCGCCCAGCTCATCGACGAGGCCAAGCGGCAGCGCCTGACGCCCGGTAAAGGCGCGGCCATCAGCAAGCTGGCGCACCCGCGCGGGGTCCATGTGCCGGCCCGCGGCGACCATGCCGACGAACTGGTCGTAGAGGTCCATGACCAGGGCTTGCAGCACTTCGTGCCCGGCGGGCGAGAGCGGCCTGGTGAGGCTCGGCTGATCCTTGAGCGGGCCGGAGACCAGCGTCTCGGCACTGATGCCGAGTTTTTCGAGCAGCCCCGAAATCTCGCCGGTCTCCATCAGCACCCCGATCGAGCCGGTGAGCGTCGCCGGGCTACAGAAAATCCGCGCCGCCGGCACCGCGATCATGTAGCCCGCCGACGCCGCCACCCCCCCCATCACCACCACCACCGGTTTCTTGCGCGCAACCGCCGCGATCGCGTCATGCAGCGCCTCGCCGCCCGAAACCGAGCCGCCGGGGCTGTCGATGACCACTTCGAGCGCTTTGACATCGGCCCGATCGGCGAGCCCGCGCACCGCGCGGGTCAGCGTGCGGTCCTCGGTGATGATGCCACCCACCGAGAGCCGCACGACATGCGGGGCGGCGATCCCCGGCAGGCCGCCGAGGGGTAGGGCGACAGCGAGCGCGCCGCAAATGGCGAGCACAGCAAGGATCCGCCAGAACGCTAGGCGGCGCTTGAGGCGCTGCCGGTCGAGGAGGAGATCGGTCTCCAGACTCATCCGCCCGCTCCCCGGTGCGCCCTGGGTCAGCTATTCTCCTGCTGCGCCTGCTGATTGCGCCGGCGGATCGCCGCCCCGAGGATGTCGCCGAGCGAGGCGCCCGAATCAGACGAGCCAAATTCCGCCATCGCCTGCTTCTCCTCATCGACCTCCTTGCCCTTGACGGTGAGGCTGAGCTTGCGCGCGGCGCGATCGATGGCGGTCACCTTGGCGTCGAGCTTTTCCCCGACCGCGAAGCGCTCCGGGCGCTGATCCCCCTTGTCGCGGGCGAGTTCGGCGCGGCGGATGAAGCCGGTCAGCACCTCATCGACCTTGACCTCGATGCCGTTCGACTGCACCGCCGTCACGATACAGGTGACGATATCACCCTTGTGGACGCGATTGAGGACATCCGCCGCCGGATCGTCCTGCAACTGTTTGATGCCAAGACTGATGCGCTCCTTCTCGACATCGACATCGAGCACCTTGGCGCGTACCATGTCACCCTTGTTGTATTTGGTGATCGCGACCTCGCCCGGCTCGTCCCAGGAGATGTCGGACATGTGCACCATACCGTCGAGATCAGCGGTGAGGCCGATGAAGAGGCCGAACTCGGTGATGTTGCGCACCTCGCCCTCGACTGTCGAGCCGATCGGATGCTGTTCGAGGAAGACCTCCCAGGGGTTGCCCTGGACCTGCTTCAAGCCGAGCGAGATGCGCCGCTTGCCGGCATCGACGTCGAGTACCATGACCTCGACTTCCTGGCTGGTGGCGACGATCTTGCCGGGATGGACGCTCTTCTTGGTCCACGACATTTCCGAGACATGCACCAGCCCTTCAACCCCGGGCTCGAGTTCGACGAAGGCGCCGTAATCGGTGATGTTGGTGACCCGGCCAGTGAATTTCGCCCCCGGCGGGTATTTCGCCGCGACCCCCTCCCAGGGATCGGCCTCAAGCTGCTTCATGCCAAGGCTGATGCGCTGCGTCTCGGGGTTGAAGCGGATCACCTGGACGCGCACCGGCTGGCCGATCTGCAGCGCCTCGGCGGGGTGGTTGATGCGCCGCCAGGCGATGTCGGTCACGTGCAACAGGCCATCGACGCCGCCGAGATCGACGAAAGCGCCGTAATCGGTGATGTTCTTGACCACGCCGTCGATGATCATGCCTTCCTTGAGGCCCTGGATCAGCTCGCTCCGCTGCTCGGCGCGGGTTTCTTCGAGCACGGCACGGCGCGAGACGACGATGTTGCCGCGGGCGCGGTCCATTTTCAGGATCTGGAAGGGCTGCGGCGTGCCCATCAGCGGCGTCACGTCGCGCACCGGGCGGATATCGACCTGACTGCCGGGCAGGAACGCGACGGCGCCGCCGAGATCGACGGTGAAGCCGCCCTTCACCCGGCCATAGATGGTGCCGGTTACGCGCTGGTTGGCGGCGAAGGCTTTTTCGATATTGGTCCAGGATTCCTCGCGCCGCGCCTTCTCGCGCGACAGCACGATCGAGCCGTCGCGGTCCTCGTAGCGCTCGACGAACAAATCGATCGTGTCGCCCGGCTGGATCTCGGGTTTCATGCCTGGGGGGGCGAATTCCTTGAGCGGCACCCTTCCCTCGCTTTTGAGCCCGACATCGACGACCGCGTATTCATCGGTCAGGCGCAGCACGCGACCGCTGATGACCGAGCCTTCGAAAGCCGCGTCGCGGCCGAGCGTCTGATCGAGCAGTGCTGCAAAATCCTCGCCGCCGGCGGGGAGGGTGGCAGTGGCAGTGGAAGCCATCGGAATGGGTGCGTCCTTGTGCGGCGAAGAGCGGCGTGCGGCCGCCCGGGCCATGATATGCGCCTCCGCGTGGCGGAAACGTCTTGCCCGCAAGGCGGGCCGGTTGATGATGAGTGGTGCCAGCAGCCACGCCGCGGCAAGGGTTACCCCGCCACGCGCAGCGGCGTTTTCATACGCCTTGCCGCCCCCAAGTCAAGCAAAACATCGGTGGTCTCCCAGCGCCTGAAAATCATCGAGCTTGAAATAGGCCGCCCTCTGGAAAAATTGATTTTTCCCGATCGATTCCGCGGCGCGAGGGCATTCTTTTGCAAACTCTCAGGATGCGTCGAGGCGCGCCCGCACCGCGGCGAGGGCTTGGGCGAAGGCGGCATCGGGATCAAGCGTCGTGGTATCGAGCAGCACCGCATCCGGGGCCGGGCGCAAGGGCGAGACGGCGCGCGCGGCATCGAGCGCATCGCGTGCCGCCATTTCGGCCTCGATCTCTGAGAGTGTGGGCGCCGTCCCCCCCGCCCGCCGCTCGCGCCAGCGCCGCTCAGCCCGCGCGGCGAGGCTCGCGGTGACGAAAAGCTTCACCGCGGCCGCGGGAAATACCACCGTGCCGATATCCCGCCCATCCAGCACCGCGCCCCGCTCGGCGGCGAAACTGCGCTGAAAATCCAAGAGCCGCGCCCGCACCAATGGCTGCGCGGCCACCAGGCTCGCCGCCCGGTCGGCCTCGGGCCCACGCAAATCGAGCCGCGTCAGATCGGCCGGCGTGAGCGATGCCGCTGCCGCCGCTGCCGCCGCGCCATCCGCCGGATCGCCGCCGCCATCGAGCACCCGCCGTCCGACCGCGCGATAGAGGAGGCCGGTGTCGAGATAGGGCAGGTCGAGGGCGGCGGCGAGACGGCGCGCGAGCGTCCCCTTGCCCGCCGCCGCCGGGCCGTCGATGGCGATGACTGGGGCGATGACCAGCGGTTTCACGCCGCATCAGCCGGCAACGGCGCGATCGCCGCGCCGAAGCCGTTCATCAGCGCGACGAAGCCGGGAAAGCTGGTCTCGATGAAGCTGGCGTCGTCCACCATGACTGGCGCCCGCGTCACCATGCCGAGCACCAGCGCGCTCATCGCGATGCGGTGGTCCATGGCGGTTGTGACCACCCCCCCGCCCGGTGGCGGCCCCCCCATGCCGGTGATGATCAGGTCATCTCCGGCGATCGCGACGGCTACCCCGTTGGCCTGGAGCAGCGCGGCCGTTGCCGCCAGCCGGTCGCTTTCCTTCACGCGCAGCTCGCTGAGCCCGCGGAGCCGCGTCACACCCCGTGCGCAGGCGGCGGCGACGGCGAGGATGGGGTATTCGTCGATCATGCGCGGTGCCCGCTCGGGCGGCACATCGACGCCCCGGAGCGCCGCCGGCGTCACCACCAGATCGCCGACCGGCTCGCCGCCCGCGATCCGGCTGTTCTCGATGGCGAGCCCGGCCCCCATCTCCGCAAGCGTGGTGAAGAGCCCGGTGCGCAGCGGGTTCAGCCCAACATGGCGCAGCACCAACCGCGAGCCCGCCACCAACAGCGCCGCGACCAGCGGAAACGCCGCCGAAGAGGGATCGGCGGGCACCGTGATATCGGCGGCGCGCAGTTCGGGCAGGCCGGCGAGGCGGATGACCCGGCCGGCGCCGGCGTCCTCCACCTCGAGCGCGGCGCCGAAATGGCGCAGCAGATTTTCGGTATGATCGCGGGTCGCCACCGGCTCCTCGACGACGGTAACGCCGCGCGCGTTGAGGCCGGCCAGCAGCACCGCCGATTTCACCTGCGCCGAGGCCACCGGCAGGCGGTAATTGAGCGGCAGCGCCGCCCGCGCGCCCTCGATGGCGAGCGGCAGGAGGTCGCCGGCGCGGGCGCTGAAACGGGCGCCGCAGCTGGCGAGCGGTGCCATCACCCGGCGCATCGGCCGGCGTCGGAGGCTGGCATCGCCGGTGATCACTGCAAAGAGCGGATGGCTCGCGAGGATGCCGGTGAGCAGCCGGGCCGCGGTGCCGGAATTGCCCATATCGAGCACGTTCTCGGGCTCGCGGAGCGCCCCCACCCCGCGCCCGGCAACCCGCCAGCGCCCCGGCGCCTCGCGGCCGATCTCGGCGCCCAGCGCCCGCATCGCGCCCGCAGTCGCAAGTACGTCCTCGCCTTCGAGCAGGCCGGTGATGCCGGTCTCGCCCACCGCTAGGGCGCCCAGCATCAGCGCCCGATGGCTGATCGATTTGTCACCCGGCACCATTGCCTCGCCCTTGAGGCCGGCCGTCAGGGGCCGCGAAATCATCGCCTCCACGCATCCCTCCATCACGCCACACCCGCCGCCCGCTCCGGGCGCGGCGATAGCATGCCATTTCGGGGTTTGACAGGGGCGCGAGGGGATGGCATGGGGCGCCCCCGGTTTGCGATCTTGCGAGGCGTTGTGATGGCGAAGCCTGAGCTTGGCACCAAACGTGTCTGCGTGCAGTGCGGCGCGCGCTTCTATGATCTGATGAAGCAGCCGGCGATCTGTCCGAAATGCGGCGCCGAGCAGCCGGCGGAACAGCCGCGGCTGCGGCGCCTGCCGGCGGCGCCGGTCGAGGACAAGCGGCCGAAAAAAGTCGTCTCACCGGCGATCGAGGACGGCGATCTCGATATCGAGGTCGCCGAGGACGCCGATGTTCTTGAGGACACCGCCGATCTCGAAGACGACGCCGACGCGATCGACGCCGATATCGAGGTCGAGCCCGACAGCGACGACACCGAGCATTGAGAGTTTGAAAAAGAATGCCCTCTTGCCTGGAAATTGACAGAAAAACCCAATGTTTTCAGAGGGCATTCTTTTTCAAGTTCGATTGATTTTCAGCCTCTGACAGTTTGGCAGCACTTACGGCTGCGTGAGGTGGGGAAGCTGCTCTGTCGGCATGGTCCCTGGCTCCCGCGCGGCTTGAAACTTCGGCGTCTGTCGGACGCGAGCATATCCCGCGTCGATAGCCTGTTGGAACCGGTCGGCGAGGGCTGGTAGGCGGTCGGCGTCTCAGGGCAATAGGGTGAAGAGGCCTCCTCGCTGTTTCGTGTGGGTAGTCACGACCGCCCCTTGCCTGTCCCAACCACGCCGCCCAGTTGGTAGCGTTTCTTGGTTCGGCTGAAGGGGGCTGTTTCTTCGTCCCGGCCTGACGTCCCCCTGGGCGCCGTGCACAGCCTCCGTCAAGGATGGCCGCAGGCCA
>Ga0078972_1006955_pt1 | contig 25931 bp, 26 predicted proteins | sample YelNatPaOPGAMG01_FD_67568 | JGI IMG/M metagenome (GOLD analysis project Ga0078972, IMG submission 67568) | Hot spring thermophilic microbial communities from Obsidian Pool, Yellowstone National Park, USA - OP-RAMG-01 (SPADES assembly) (version 2) | ecosystem: Environmental > Aquatic > Thermal...
GGCTGAAAACTTCTATGTAAGACCCCGTACAGCAGTAGTTGTTGAAGAAGATGGTGTTTATGTAAATAACTATGCATTGCTTAAACCTGTAAAATCAATTCAATCCTTTCCTGTAGTTTACCTAAAAGGTGACAGAGCTTCAGCAAGATTTAACACTGTAATTTACGGACTTAAAGATTCATATATTGATTTGGGGTCAAAAATTATTTTTGAAGGAAAGGATACAAAAGGTGAATCCCTTGCAAGAACAATTGCTGACCATAAAAGCGTGATTTATTCTCGTGGAGACCTTATTGCAAAAACAAAAGAATACTGTATGGGAAGGCTTGACTGTAGAGGAATAATATTTTCAAAGGATGCCTCCATATATGCAATACCTCAATTAATTTCTCATGGCGCAGACAAGGCAGACCTTTCCCATGAAGCATCCATTGGTCCTATTTCTGAAGAACAGGTTGAATATCTTATGTCAAGGGGAATGACAAAGGATGAGGCAACAAGCCTTATTACAAGCGGATTTTTAAATCTTGACATCCCCTTTTTACCTGAGATAATAGACAAACACATAAAAGAAGTAATTCAGATTACATCAAAGGAATCAATGTAGAATCACTCTTTATCTTTGAATAAATCCGGAGTTCCACATCAATTATACTGCCATCTTTTCTGCGATGTTGAGTTTCAAAGTGATGTCCGGATTCGTCAATATCACCGGCCATTTCCAGAATTTCTTCCTTGGTGAATTTGTTATCCCAGTCCCATACATAAAGCTGATAGACTTCTTCCATAGAGTAACCGAGCATTTCAGCAAATTTTTTATTTGCCTCATACACTTTGCAATTTTGATCAAGAACAACGATTCCGTCTCTTGATTGCTCAATCAGAAGACGCCACAGGGTGATTTCATCATTTGATAAATTTTTTGATATGTCTGTCATAAAAAACACCTAACCCAGTGTGAATCTACTTCTCTTAAGGGAGGAGAGTAGTCTGTGCAGTCTTTCTTTTTATATTTACATCTTGGATGAAACACGCATCCCCGAGGTAAATTTTTAAGATCAGGGATGTTACCTGGAATGCCTTCAATTTTTTTTCCTTCTGATGGAACACAGTTAAGAAGAGCTTTGGTATATGGATGAAGGGGATTTTTGAAAATTTCTTCAACAGAACCCATTTCCATAGTTCTTCCTGCATACATAATCATAACACTGTCTGCATATTCGCCAACTATGTTTATATCATGGGTGATTAAAAGCAATGCCTTTTTTCTCTCTCTGACCAGAAGAAAAAGAAGATCCAGTACTTCTTCCTGAATTGTGACATCAAGGGCTGTTGTGGGTTCATCTGCTATAATGAGTTCGGGCTTACATGCTAAAGCCATTGCAATCATCACTCTCTGACGCATTCCACCTGATAGCTGATGAGGGTAGCTGTTAATGATATGCTGTATCTTTAATTTTTTAAATAATTCTCTTGTTTTTTCTAAGGCTTCTTTTTTAGACATCCTGTAATGATGAATGAGCATTTCCATGACCTGATATCCAGCTTTAAGAACAGGATTTAGAGAAGCAACAGGATCCTGAAAAATAAAGGATATCTCCCTTCCCCTTATTTTTACAGCTTCGTCGTAGGGAAGATTTAGAATATTTTTTCCTTTGAATATTAAATTTCCCTCGCACCTGAAGTAATCAGGCAAAAGATTGATTATTGAGAGCGCTGTGAGAGTTTTTCCGCTTCCGCTTTCTCCAGCTATACAGAATACTTCTCCTTCTTTCAGGCAAAAATTAACATCATCTACAAAGGTTGAATTTCTGTATAAAATCTTTAGGTTTTGAACCTGTAGTAACACTTCATTTATTTAAAGCCTCCCTGAGGGCTTTGCTCATTTTAAAACTAATTGCTCTCTGCGATGGAACTTTAATTTGCTCTCCAGTTTTCGGATTTCTTGCAATTCTTTCTTTCCTCTGTTTTATTCTAAAATTAGCAAAGCCTCTTATCTCAATTTTTTCACCCTTTGATAGGGTTTCTTTCATTGAATCAAAAATTATGTCAATGATTGTTTCAATCTGTTTTTTTGTTAAAATGTCTGTTTTCTGAGAAATTCTTTCAACCAGTTCAGACTTTTTCATAACCCCTCCTTAGTTTTGTGTTTGTGGAAAATATAAATAATACGCTCCCATATAGGGTATAAATTTTCTTATTAAAGACCCCATGTCTCCTTTTAAAATATCAATTAATAAAGGTCTTTTCTTTGTTACTATTTCTGGCTCGCCTTTAATCTTTCCTAACTGAGCAGCTATCTGAATAGCATGATCAAGATCACCAATTTCATCAACAAGCCCAAGCTGTTTTGCCTCAACCCCTGTAAAAGCTCTTCCATCAGCTATTTTTTTGACATTTTTTATAGGTATTTTCCTTCCTTCTGCAACAGCATTAACAAACTGCTCATGTATGTCTTGTATCAATTTTTGCAGAATTTCTTTTTCATCTGCCTTTAAGGGTTTAAGTGGGGATGTGATATCCTTGTATTTTCCACTTTTTATTACCTCTGCCTTTACTCCAATCTTGTCAAGAAGTCCTTTGATGTTAGGTATTTCTATTAATACTCCAATAGAACCTGTAAGTGTTCCGGGATTGGCAACTATTTTTGTAGCAGGGCATGAAATATAGTATCCTCCAGATGCTGCAATAGAGCCCATAGAAACAACAACAGGCTTTGATTTTATAGTTCTTTTTATTTCTTCAAATATTTCCTGCGAAGGAACAACAGCCCCTCCGGGACTTTCAACTCTTAAAACAATTGCTTTTACTGAGGGGTCTTTTCTGTACTGTTTAATCTCGTCAATAATTGATTTTGATTCCACAATAATTCCTTTAACATTGACAATGGCTACTTTGCCTGGAGAAAGTCTGTTTTCCATAATTGTTATGAAAAAACTTAATAAAACAATTATACCAACAATGATAAGAAAGATTTTAAGCTTTTTACTCTTCATCATTTCCTGCCTTTTTCATACTGAGTCCAATTTTTCTTTTATTTGGATCAATCTTTATCACACAAACTCTTATTTCATCTCCTTCTTTTACATTTTTGCTCTTATCAATTTCAGAATTGTAAACCAGTCCCTCAACAATTCCTTCAATATCCACAAATAAACCATGCTCTGTTTTTTTAATAACTCTGGCATTATAAGTATTCCCAACCTTGAATCTCTCTGGAATTTCTTTAAGCCATGGATTTTCAGTGAGCTGTTTTATACCAAGTGATAACTTTTCCTGTTCCGGGCTCATGCTCAGAATAACTGCTTCAACCTTCTGCCCCTTTTTAAAAAGATTTGAGGGATGTTCAATCCGCTTTGTCCATGAAATGTCTGAAATGTGAATCAGTCCATCAACTCCCTCTGGTAGTCTCACAAAAACCCCAAAATTTGTTATGGTTTTAATTTTCCCTGTTACTCTGTCTCCAACTCTGTATTTTTTAGCAACTACTTCCCATGGTTTGGGTTTTAACTGTCTAAGAGTCAAAGAAACTTTTCTATTCTCTTTATCAATGTCAAGTATTTTTACATTTATAAACTCACCAACTTCTGCATAGTATGCAGGATGCTTTGGATTGAGCCAGTCAAGTTCGCTTATATGCACAAGACCTTCAACTCCTTCTTCCAGTTCAACAAAAATACCGAAATCTTCAATTCTTGTTACTCTTCCCTTCACTTTCATGTCGGGATGATATTTTTTATCAATATTTTCCCAAGGATCAGGCTTTTTTTGTTTGTATCCAAGTGTTATTCTTTCATTTGAAGTATCAACTTTTAATACCACAAACTCATATTCTTTTCCAATATCAAAAAACTGAGATGGGTGTTTAACTCTGCTCCATGAGATATCTGAGATGTGGAGAAAACCATCAAGGCCGCCTAAATCCACAAAAACTCCATAATTTGTTATATTTTTTACAGTTCCCTTTATTCTTATACCTTCTTTAATTTTCTTTGAAAGCTCTTTTTTAAGCCTCTCCCTTTCTTCTTCAAGATAAGACTTTCTTGAAAGAATCAGGGAAGTTTTAATATTTCTCCACTGTCCATAAAGATTTTTTGGAGGTTCAAGTTTTTCTATTTTTACTCTCAGAAGTTTTCCTGTATACTCATCAAGATTTTTTGGTTTTCTAAGTTCAAGATGCGATGCTGGTATAAAACCCTTTATTCCATAAAAGGATGTGAGCACCCCTCCTTTTGTTTTTCCTGTAACCTCTACCTCAATAGGGATTCCTTTTTCATAAGAGTCTATGAGAATTTCCCATCCCTTTATCTTTTTAGCCCTGTCTCTTGACAGAGATATCACTCCCTGAGCATCATCTATTTTTTCAACAAAAACCTCTATTTCGTCTGATTCTTTAATATTTTTTAATTCTTCCTCTGAAAATTCATTAAGAGGGATAATTCCTTCAAACTTATATCCAACATCAACAATTACTCCATCATTTCTTATACCCATTATTTTCCCCTTTAATATTTCTCCCCTCTCTATATGAGAAAGTGAACTCTCATAGAGACTCTCAAGTTCTTGCTTTTCGCTTACCTCACCCTGCATGTTATTCCTCCTAAATTTAAAAGCCTTTTAACTCTATCAATCACTTTTTCGATTATCCAGTCAGGTGTTGATGCTCCCGCAGTTATCCCGATTTTTTTTACAGGAGCAATCCAGTTCTTTTTTATTTCTTTAGCATCCTCTATATGATATGTTTTCACCCCGATTTTTTTACACAGACTGGCAAGCTGATTGGTGTTGGCACTGTTTTTACCGCCTACAACAATCATGAGATCAACATTTTTTGCCACCTTTTCAGTAGCCTCAAGCCTTCTGGATGTAAAATTGCAAAGTGTATTAAAAATTCTTATTTCCTCAAACTCGTTTAAGGAGTTTATTATTTTTTTCATTATCTCTTTAACTTTCATGAACGGTTGGGTTGTCTGTTGAATTATACCAATTTTTTTATTAAGAATGGGAATATTTTCAGAGTTTATTACAATAGCATTCTGACCAGCATAGCTGTGAATCCCTTTGACCTCTGGATGCTCTTTGTCTCCTATAATTATGACCTGATATCCTTCTGATGATAATTTTTCAGCAAGCCTCTGGGCTTTTTTAACAAATGGACATGTGGCATCTATAATTTCATATCCGAGATGCTTTAATTCGTTGAGTTTTTCTTTTGGAATTCCATGAGCTCTGATTATCAATGTTTTTATATCATTTTTTTCAGAGACATTCTCTATTGGAAAAACACCCATTTCTTTGAGCTTTTCCACAACCTGAGGATTATGAATTATAGGACCAAGGGTGAAAACGCCACTGTTGTATTTTTTTGCGATGTCAAAGGCTATATCAATTGCTCTTTTTACTCCGAAACAGAATCCCGCCCCCTCTACAATAACTATCTCTTTTTGCATACTGTTTTTGATAATACAAGATATCAGTCAGACTCTGCAACTTTTTTCAAAATTATTGATATAACTTCCTGTATTGAAAGCACCGATGTATCTATATAAATTGCATCTTCACTTTTTCTCAGGGGTGCATTTTTTCGGGTGGAGTCTATCTTATCCCTTAGTGTTATCTCTTTCAGAACATCTTCAAAAGATATGGTCTTGTCAAGACTCTGAAGTTGCTCAAATCTTCTTCTGGCTCTTACCTCTGCAGAGGCATCAAGATAAAACTTCTTCCATGCATCAGGAAAAACAACTGTTGTCATATCCCTTCCTTCAGCAACAAGGTCATATTTTTCTGCAAGGTTTCTCTGTAGCGGGAGGAGAAAATCTCTCACAGTTTTCAGGGCAGACAGATGGGAAGTAACAGTACCAACTTCAAGGCTTCTAATTAAAGTGGAAATATTCTGTCCTCCGAGATAGACTCTGCCATTTTCATACTCAATTTTTATATTTATAAGCTCTTTTTTTATTTTTTCTGGTGTTAGAGATGAAATACTGTAAGAATTTCCGAATTTTTTAAAAAAATAAAATGCAACTGCCCTGTAAAGAGCGCCTGTATCAAGATATTGAAATCCAAGAATCTTTGCCACCTCTCTGGCAGCTGTGCTTTTACCCGAACCAGATGGACCATCAATTGCTATCACCCTTTTCATCTCTGAAGCCTCTCAAGTAGATTATAAAAATGAGGAAATGATATATCAACACAGTCTGAGTCTTTTATCACGGTTTCACCTTCTGCAATAAGCCCTGCTATGCTCAATGCCATTGCTATTCTATGATCATTGTAAGAGTAAACTTCAGCTGATTTAAGTTCGCACGGTCCTTTTATTTCAACACCGTCTTCAAACTCTTTAACAGGCACTCCCATCTTTCTGAGCTCTGTTGTCATTGCTTTGATTCTGTCTGATTCTTTTGCTCTTAAGTCTTTGGCATCTCTTATTAATGTAGTTCCCTCAGCCTGAGTTGCAACAACACATAAAATTGGAAACTCATCTATAAGTCTTGGGATAATTTCACCTTTTACAGTTGTAGCTTTTAACTCCGTAGCAGTTTTTACTAAAATATCTCCCACAGGCTCACCCGCCTGTTCACGGATATTCAAAATCTCTATGGTTGCTCCCATTGTTTTTAAAACCTCAAGAAAGCCTGTTCTTGTCTCATTTAAACAAACATTTTTAATTAATATCTCTGAATCTGGAACAATACAAGCTCCTCCAATAAAAAAAGCAGCTGAAGAAAAATCATTTGGGATAGCTATATCAAATGAAGATAGCTTATCAGCTGGTGGTATTATTTTCACCGTATTTTCTTTTACACTCAGATCAACACCCATGGTTTTGAGCATTCTTTCTGTATGATCCCTGCTTTTATGAGGTTCTGTAACAGAAGTTTCAACCTCTGCGTAAACTCCTGCAAGCAAAATTGCACTTTTTACCTGAGCAGAAGCTACAGGCATTTTGTAATTTATTCCTTTAAGGTTTCCTCCTTTTATTACAACAGGAGGAAATCTATCCTCTGCTCTTCCGCGAATATCTGCTCCCATAAGCCTTAATGGTTCAATAATGCGCTTCATTGGTCTCTGTCTCAGGGAGTCATCTCCTGTAAGAATGCTTAAAAAGGATTGTCCTGCGAGTATTCCACTTAAGAGTCTTATTGTTGTTCCCGAGTTTCCACAGTCAATAACATTTTCTGGTTCTGAAAGAGAGTGCAAACCTTTTCCATAAACAATGATTTCGGAATCAGTAACCTTTATTTCTACCCCGAGTAATCTCATTGCATTAAGGCTACTGAGGGGATCTTTTGCCCATAGAAAGTTTTTTATCCTTGATACACCTTTTGCAATGGATGCAAACATTATAGCTCTATGTGATATTGATTTATCAGGAGGAGGAGTTATTTCTCCTACAAGCTTTTTAGCTTTTTTAACTGCTCTGTCCATCAAACTTTCTACCTTCTCAAGGTCTTTTTCCCTTCCTGACCTTAAAAATATCGCTATGAGACATTGTCAATCTCTTCCCTTAACCTTTTTGCTTTCTCTATAAATTTTTTTACTCCTTCTAACTCTTTTTTAGAAAGCATCTGTTTTATCTCTTCAAGCTTTTTTAAAAAAACCTCAAGGCATTGCAGGATATTTTCATTATTCATGGCAAAGATATCAGCCCAGACTTCTGGTGAGCTTTTTGCAATTCTTGTTGAGCTTTTAAATCCTGAACCTGCATATTTTATAAAGTTTTTATCAATCTCAGATACAGTATTTACAAGGCAGAATGAAACTAAATGGGGCAGATGACTCACAGTAGCATAAATTCTGTCATGTTCATTGATATTCATAAATTCAACATGAGCACCTATCTTTTCCCAAACCATAGAAACCTTTTCAATTGCTGATCTGTCAGTATTTTCTGTTGGCGTGATAATAACCCTTGAACCTTCAAAAAGATTTTCTCTTGCATATTCAAATCCTTCCCTCTCTGAACCGGCAATTGGATGTGTTCCAACAAAGTGAACTCCTTCAGGCAAGATTTTTTCAAGATTTTTTACTACAGTTTCCTTTACACTGCCGACATCAAAAACTATTATTCCTTTCTGTAAATAATTCACCATTTCTTTTGCAATCTTCTCAAATAATCCTGCTGGAGTTGCAAGAACAATAGCATCTGCTTTACAGGCATCTTTAATTGATGTTGTGAATTTATCTATTATGCCAGCACCTAAAGCTTTTTTGAGCCTTTCTTCATTTCTTCCATAACCTATAATTTCTTTTGTTAGAGATTTCTTTTTTAAAGCTAATGCAAGAGAGCCTCCAATTAAACCTACGCCTATGATTGATACAGTGTTGAATCCATCCTCCATCAGTATTCTCTTCCAATAGCCTTTGCAACCGCCTTAATGTTTTTCATCATTTCCGAAAACTGCTCAGGAATGAGGGACTGCTCTCCATCAGAAAGAGCTTCTTCAGGATTTATATGAACCTCAATTAAAAGTAAATCCGCACCTGCTGCTACTGCTGCAGCAGCCATTGGAGCAACAAGCTCGCGTTTTCCAACTCCATGGCTTGGGTCAACTGCAACAGGCAGATGACTCAATGACTTAAGGAGTGGGACAGCACTGAGGTCAAGAGTGTTTCTTGTCGCAGTCTCAAAGGTTCTGATTCCTCTTTCACACAGGATCACTTTTTCATTGCCTCTTGAAAGAATGTATTCAGCAGCCATCAAAAGTTCCTTTATTGTTGCTGACATCCCTCTTTTAAGTAAAACAGGTTTGTCAACTGAGCCAACTTCTACAAGAAGTTTAAAATTCTGCATATTTCTTGTTCCAATCTGGAGAATATCAACATACTCAAGCATTACATCCATATCTCTTGGATCCATGATTTCACTTATTATAGGAAGTCCTGTTTTTTCCTTTGCCTCTTTTAGATATTTAAGTCCCTCAACTCCGAGTCCCTGAAAGGAATAAGGAGATGTACGAGGTTTAAAGGCACCTCCTCTGAGGAATGTTGCACCTGCAGATTTTACTTTTTCAGCAATCTGAAGAAGAGTTGTTCTGTTTTCAACAGCACAAGGTCCTGCAGCAACATGAATTTTTTTCCCTCCAATTATGTGACTGTTAACCTGAATTGTTGTATCTGTCTTTTTGAAATCCCTGCTTGCAAGTTTGTATGGTTTCAGGATTCTTACAACATCTTCAACCCCGGGAATTGCCCTTATGGCATTTTCTTCATCCTCAGATACCTTTGAGGTATCTCCTATAACGCCGATTATTGTTCTTTCCGTCCCCCTTGAAATCTGTACCTTGAATCCCTTTGCTTCAAGCTTTTTAACAATCTTTTCAATATTTTCATCTGCTGCATCAGGTTTTAATACGATGATATCCATTATTGTTTCCTCCTAAAAAATTTCTAAAAGCCTCAATAAAGGCTTTATTTTCTTCAGGCAAGCCCACAGTGACTCTTATCTGTCTTGTTCCAACAGGTCTTATTATTATGCCATATCTTAGTAGATAATCAAAAACTTCCTTTGATGTGATATCATCCGGCAGTAATATGTAAATGAAATTTGCTTGAGTTGGAAGATATTTAATCTGTGTTATTCTGTCAAGCTCCCTGTAAAGATATTTTTTACCCTCTTCATTAATTTCTATTACTTTTTTCAGATGCTCTTCATCACTGAGAGCTGCTGTAGCTGCTATCTGGGCTATTGAATTTGTGTTAAAAGGTTCTCTTATTTTATTCATTTCTGTAATGATTTCCTTTTTTGCAACTCCATATCCGATTCTCAGCCCAGCAAGTCCATAAGCTTTTGAAAATGTACGGAGGATTAAAATATCTCTGCCTTCTTTAAAATAATCAAGGCTTCTTGGGTAATCAGGATTCGTAACATATTCATAATAAGCTTCGTCAACAACCACAAGAATTCCTTCTGGAAGAGCTTTCATGAAGCTATCAAACTCTTTGCTATAGTTTATTGTTCCTGTGGGATTGTTTGGATTGGAAATGAATACAATTTTTGTTTTTTCATTTATCTGCCCAAGCATTTCCTGAAGGTCATGTCTGTATTGTTTAAGTGGAACTTCTCTTGGTATTCCCCCCTGAGATGTAACACTCATTGGATAGACAACAAATGAAGGCGTAGCCATAACAGCTTCATCACCAGGAGCCATGTAGGTTCTAACGGCTATGTCTATAAGTTCATTAGAACCATTTCCTAAAATTATTTCATCGTGAGTGATGCTACAACCTTTTTTTGAAAAAAACTTACACAATGCATTTTTGAGGTAATAACCGCTTCCTTCAGGATATCTTGCTATTTCTACAGGATTTGAGATAAATTTTTTAATTTCTTCAATAACCAAGGGAGAAGGACCTAATGGATTTTCATTGGAGGCGAGCTTAATGCATTCTTTTATTCCAAGTTCTCTCTCCACTTCCTTAACAGGCTTACCCGGAATATATGGCTGAATTTTCTGAACATAAGAAAGTGATTTGAGCACTGTTACCTCCTTTATTCACAGATTGGATAGGAGCCAAGGTGAACGAACTCAATGCAGTGTTTCTTAACTTTTTCAAGTGTTTTCTGGACAGTTTCATCCTCAATGTGCCCTGTAAAATCAACAAAGAAAATGTATTCCCATTTTCTTATCTTTGAAGGTCTTGATTCTATTTTTGTCAGATTTGTATTTGAATCTTTAAATGGTTTCAAAGCATTGTAAAGAGCACCCGGTCTGTCCTGCAAAGAAAACATTATAGAAGTTTTATCTGAGCCTGTTTTGTGTGGAAAGTTTTTACTGAGAATAAAAAATCTTGTATAGTTGTTTTTGTAGTCCTCAATGTGCTTTACAACAAACTTAAGCCCGTAAAGGGATGCTGCAAACTCGCTTGCAATGGCTGCAGATTCCTCATCAGCAGATGCCTGTCTGGCAGCTTCTGCAGTTGATGTTACATCATAAACAGGAATATCAGGCATATTTCTCATCAACCATTCCCTGCATTGAGCTTTTGCATGCAGATGTGAATATATTTTTTTAATTTTTTCTTTTTTACCTGTTAGGGAAAGAAGATGATGAGTTATTGGAATTATTATTTCACCTGAAATTTTTACCTTGTACTGCATAAACATATCAAGTGTATATGTTAGAGTGCCTTCATTTGAGTTTTCAATCGGAACAACGCCAAATCTGGAAGTTCCTTTTTCAACCGCTTCAAAGATGTTTTTGATGTTGTCCTGAGGTTCAAATTCTACAAATTTTCCAAAATATTTTATTGCTGCAAGATGTGTAAATGTGCCTTCAGGACCGAGATATGCAACCTTCTGAGACTCCTGCAGTGCAAGGGTTGCTGAGAGAATCTCTCTGAATATAGTTTTTACAGTCTCATCAGAAAATGGACCTGTATTTAGTTTTAAAAGATTGTCAATGATATTTTTTTCTCTTACAGGATCGTAAAAGGAGAGCTCTTTTGCTTTTTTTATTTCTGATATTTTAATAGCAATTTTTGCCCTTTCATTTAGAAGCGTCAGGATTTTCCTGTCAATCCCATCAATTTTATCTCTCAGATTTTGAAGCTTGTTTTTTTTCATCTTTTTATTCTATCACAGAAGCGGTATAGAAGCAATTACCTATAGTTTTAAACAGATATTATGATAAAATTTAAAACATGAAACAGAGACAGAGTTTAATGGATAGGGTATTAAACTGGATAGCATCTCATGATGACGAACCTCCCTATTTGCTTGTTGACAGGGAAACTCTTAAACAAAAAGCTTGGTTAATCGGTAAAGGAATTAAAAATTCAAGGGTTTTTTACGCTGTTAAAGCAAATCCTGACATAGAAGTTGTAAGGTATTTAAATGAACTTGGCTTAGGGTTTGAAATTGCTTCAGAAGGTGAGCTTAAAATTCTCAGTGAATTGAAGGTTGAACCAGAAAGAATAATAACAAGCAATCCTGTAAAAACTCTCAGGTTTCTTAAGGAAGCTGTTGAATACGGAATCCAGTACTATGCCTTTGATTCAGATTCAGAAATTGAAAAACTTTCAAAATATGCACCGGGTAAAAAAGTTTATGTAAGGCTGAGTGTTCCAAATGAGGGAAGTGAATGGCCACTAAGCAAGAAATTCGGAGTGGAGATTGAGGAAGCAGTAAAGTTACTCATTTATGCATCTCAAAGAGGGCTTGAACCTGCTGGTATAACATTTCATGTTGGTTCTCAATGCGGTAACATTTATAACTGGCACACAGCAATAGACAAAGCAAGGCAGGTGAAGGAATTAGCACTTAAAGAAGGAATTGAAATTAAAATGCTTAACATCGGAGGTGGTTATCCAATTGAATATACAAGAAAAGTTCCTCAGATACAGACTATTGAAACAAAGATTAACTCCCTTATTGAAAAATATTTTCCAGATACTGAGATTTTTATTGAACCAGGAAGAGCTGTTGTTGGAGATGCAGGAGTTTTTGTTTCAAGGATAATCGGTAAGGCTCAGAGGGGTGATGAAAACTGGCTTTACATAGATGTTGGGGTTTTCAATGGATTAATGGAGAGCATAGGTGGTATAAAATATCAGTATGTTGTTGGAAGCAAGGCTTCTCAGAAAGAATGGATAATTGCTGGACCAAGCTGTGATAGTTTTGATGTAATAGATAGGGGAGTCATTTTACCAGAGCCTGATGTTGGTAATCTTATTCTTATTCTTTGTGCAGGAGCCTATACAGTATCATATGCTTCAGAGTTTAATGGATTTTCTATACCAAAAACATTTTTAATTTAGGAGGAAAATCATGATTAAGTTTTTTGAAAAAGATCCTTATGCACCAATTCAGTATGTATATGATGTAGAAAAGGTGCTTTATAAAGGGAAAAGCAAATTTCAAGAGATAATGGTTTTTGAAAATCCTTATTTCGGTAGAATTCTTGTTCTTGACAATGTTGTTCAGCTCACTGAAAGGGATGAGTTCATATATCATGAAATGCTGACCCATGTTGTGATGCATGCCCATCCAGAGCCCAAAATAGTTGCTGTTATTGGAGGTGGTGATGGAGGAGCAGTTAGGGAGGTGCTAAAGCATGCATGTGTTAAAAAGCTTTATTTTGTTGAGATAGATGAGGAAGTCATAAATGTTTCAAAGAAGTTTTTCCCTTCAGTATCCTCAGCCATAGATGATCCAAGAGTTGAAATAAAATGCATGGACGGAGCAGAATTTGTTAAAGAAATTGAAAATGCTCTTGATGTCATAATTGTTGATTCAACAGATATCATAGGTTTTGCCAGAAGTCTTTTCACTGTTGAATTTTTTAAATCAGTCAGAAATGCTCTTACTGAAAATGGGATGTTTGTAACTCTTTCTGAGTCATTGATCTTCCACAAAGAACTTGTTTATGAGGTTCAGAACTCAATGAAGCTCATTTTTCCTGTTATTGACCTTTACACTGCTTCCATAGCAACATATGCTGGCAACTGGTGGAGTTTTTCTGTTGGTTCAAAATCTCTTGATCCTCGAGAGATGAGAAGACCGCTCAATGTAAAAACCAGAATCTACACTGCAGAGCTTCATAAAACATGTTTTTTACCTGAAGATATCTATAAAAAACTTTTACAGAAGGAGCTTGAATGGTGATTTGACTTTTTTAGAATTATCATGGTAGTTTTAATATTAGCACTTAAATAAAAGGAGTGCTAAAATGAGAGAGGCAATACTTGATGACAGAAGCAAAAAGGTTCTTTATTCAGTTGTGGAAAGTTATATAGAAAAACCTGATCCTGTGGGTTCTCGGTACATAATGAAAAAATACGGATTTGATGTCTGCTCAGCGACAATCAGAAACATAATGGCTGATCTTGAAGATAGTGGTTTTCTTTTTCAGCCACACACCTCAGCAGGCAGGGTCCCTACAGATAAAGCTTACAGATTTTATGTTGATTACATTTTTGAAAAGGGATTAATTTCTCCATCTGTTGAAATTAAAAGATTTATAGAAAATCTTACAAAAAAACTCAGAAAACTCAGAAACAACATGAATTCCCTTTTCCTTGAAACAACTCAGAGTCTTGCTCAGGCTACTAAATATCTTGGAGTTACTCTTCTGCCAGCTGTTGAAAAGACATCTCTTCACAGACTTGAATTTATTAAATTTAAAGAAGACCTTGTAATAGCCGTGGTTGCCACGGATAAAGGTATTGTCAAAAATAAAATTATTAAAACACATCATGATATATCACAACATGAACTTGATAAACTTGCTGATTTTGTTAACTGCAGATATTATGGAATGACAATTGATGAAATTCGTGAATCTCTATTAAGGCACATTAAAAAGGAAAAGATTTTCTGGGATACCCTCATAAACAAACTATTAAAAGTATGTCAGGAAGCACTTTATTTTGCAAGGGAAGATGTTTATGTATCCGGTTTCTATCAAATAATGCATTTGCCTGATTTTTCAGATATTGAAAAATTAAAAGAGATTGCCAGAACGATTCAGGACAAACATCTTCTGCTTAAGCTTCTTGAAAGCATAAAAGAAGATGAAGAAATTAAAATAATGATCGGAGAAGAAAATCCTCTTGATGAGTTTAAGAATCTGAGTATAGTTGCATCACCTTATAGGGAAAAAAACAGGGCTGTTGGTATGATAGCTCTTGTTGGTCCAAAAAGAATGAACTATCAGAGAGCAATAGTTTTTGTAAAGGCATTTGCTAACTCTCTGAGCGATACCTTATCTGATTAGATGGAGGATGGTTATGGAAGAACTGAAAAATGAAAAAAAGGATGAGAAAGCTGAAGAGACTAAGGCTATTGAGGAAAAGCATGAGGATTTGATAGAGAGCCTTCAGAGGGAATTAGCCCAGCAAAAAGAAAAATATCTGAGACTTTATGCTGAGTTTGAAAACTATAAAAAGGTTTCAAATAAAGAAAAGGAGGAAATCATAAATCATGCTAATGAAAAATTGATAGCAGAGCTTCTTCCTGTGATAGATAACTTTGAGCTTGCAATAAAGCATGCAAGTAATGAAAATGAGGGATGGCTTGAGAGTCTTAAAACAGGTCTTGACAATACACTAAAGGAGTTTTTGAGAGTTCTTGAAAAATTCGGGCTCAAACAGATTGAAACAGTTGGGAAACCTTTCAATCCCGAATTTCATCATGCTGTTGCAACAACTGAAACTTCTGAAAAGGAGGAAAATATGGTGGTGGAGGAACTCAGGAAAGGTTATCTTTACAGGGATAAGGTACTCAGAGCATCTCTTGTTACTGTTTCTAAAAAACCAAAGCCCTCTTCTGAGGGAGAAATTTCTGAAAAGGAGGATTAAATTATGGGGAAGGCAATAGGAATAGACCTTGGAACAACAAACTCTGTTGTTGCAGTTGTTATCGGAGGAGAACCAGTTGTTATACCGAATCAGGAGGGACAGAGAACCACTCCTTCTGTTGTTGCATTTACCGACAAAGGAGAAAGACTTGTAGGACAGGTTGCTAAAAGACAGGCTATAACAAATCCTGAAAATACAATTTTTTCAATAAAAAGATTGATGGGAAGGAGATATAACTCACCAGAGGTTCAGGAGGCACGTAAAAGGCTTCCATATAAAATTGTTGAAGCTCCAAATGGAGATGCTCATGTAGAGATAATGGGTAAAAGATACTCTCCACCAGAGATCTCTGCAATGATACTTCAAAAGCTGAAACAGGCTGCAGAGGATTATCTTGGAGAATCAGTTACAGAAGCTGTAATAACTGTTCCTGCATATTTTGATGACAGTCAACGTCAGGCAACAAAGGATGCGGGTCGTATTGCAGGACTCAATGTTCTGAGAATCATAAACGAACCAACTGCTGCAGCGCTTGCTTACGGGCTTGAAAAAAAGAAGGAAGAAAAAATAGCTGTTTATGATCTTGGAGGTGGAACATTTGATATATCAATACTTGAGATTGGTGAGGGAGTTATAGAAGTAAGATCAACAAATGGAGATACCTATCTTGGTGGTGATGACTTTGATGCAAAAATTATTGACTGGATTGTTGAAGAGTTTAAAAAACAGGAGGGAATTGACTTAAGAAAAGACAGAATGGCTCTTCAGAGGCTGAAGGAGGCAGCTGAGAGAGCAAAAATTGAGCTTAGCTCAGCAATGGAAACAGAAATAAATCTTCCATTTATCACAGCAGATGCTTCAGGACCAAAGCATCTTCTTATGAAGCTGAGTCGTGCCAAATTTGAGCAACTTGTGGATGATCTTATTCAGAAAAGTCTTGAACCATGCAGAATTGCACTTTCTGATGCAGGTTTATCTCCAGCTCAGATAGATGAGGTAATTCTTGTTGGAGGGCAGACAAGAACTCCAAAGGTTCAGAAGCTTGTTCAGGATTTCTTCGGAAAGGAGCCTCACAAGGGAGTGAACCCAGATGAGGTGGTTGCAGTTGGAGCAGCAATTCAGGCAGCAATTCTCAAGGGAGAGGTTAAAGAAGTTCTGCTTCTTGATGTCACGCCTCTTTCCCTCGGCATAGAAACCCTTGGTGGAGTTTTTACAAAAATAATTGAGCGTAATACAACAATACCAACTAAAAAATCCCAGATATTCACAACTGCCGCAGATAACCAGACAGCTGTGACAATAAAGGTTTATCAGGGTGAAAGAGAGATGGCTGCAGACAACAAGCTTCTTGGAGTGTTTGAGCTTGTTGGAATCCCTCCAGCTCCACGGGGAATTCCTCAAATAGAGGTTACATTTGACATAGATGCAAATGGAATACTTCATGTATCAGCAAAGGATCTCGCAACAGGAAAAGAGCAGTCAATAAGAATTACAGCCTCAAGCGGACTTACTGAAGAAGAGATAAAGAAAATGATAAGAGAGGCTGAAATGCACGCAGAGGAAGACAGGCGTAAAAAACAGCTTGCTGAAGCAAGAAATGAAGCAGACAACATGATATACACTGTTGAGAAAACTCTGAGAGAGATGGGAGATAGAGTTTCTGAAGATGAAAAAAGAAGAATTCAGGAAGCAATTGACAGATGTAGAAGGGTAAAAGATACAAGTAATGACATTAATGAGATAAAGACTGCCACAGAAGAACTTGCCAGAGCTTCGCATAAAATAGCAGAAGAGCTATACAGAAGAGCGGGCGCTCACACAGGCTCACAGGAGTCTTCAGAAGCAAAAAAAGAGGAAGATGTAATAGAAGCAGAAGTAGAGGATAAAGATAATAAATGAAGGATTATTACAGTATTTTGGGAGTAAGCCGGAATGCCTCGCAGGAGGAAATAAAAAAGGCATTCCGGCGACTTGCAAGACAGTATCATCCAGATTTAAACCCGGGCAATAAAGAAGCAGAAGAAAAATTTAAGGAAATAAACGAGGCATACTCATGCCTGAGTGATCCTGTGAGAAGGGCAAACTATGACAGATATGGAACAGTAGAAGCTCCAACAGGCAATGGATTTGGCTTTGAAACATACACAACATTTACTGATATTTTTGAGGATATCTTTGAAGGTTTTTTCGGAAGTTTTGGTTTCAGGAAGAACAAACCAGTAAAAGGTGCTGATTTAAGATATGACCTCACAATCACCCTTGAGGAAGCTGCTTTTGGAGTTGAAAAAACAATTAAAATTCCACGCTGGCAGGAATGCAGTAAATGTAAAGGTTCTGGAATAAAGCCAGGAAGTGAACCAATAATATGTTCCTCCTGCGGAGGTACCGGTTATATAAGGTACAGTCAGGGATTTTTTTCTGTATCAAAAACCTGCTCAAAATGTGGAGGCAAGGGAAGAATTATCAGAGACCCATGCAGTGATTGTTCAGGAACGGGTAAAATTAGAGTTGAACATGAACTCACCATAAAAATACCTTCTGGAGTTGACACAGGAAGCAAGCTCAAAGTAAGTGGAGAGGGAGAGATGGGAGAGTTTGGTGGACCAAGGGGGGATCTTTATATCTTTATTAATGTCAGGGAGCATGAGTTTTTCAAAAGAGAAGGGATAAATCTTTACTGCTCTGTTCCTATTTCCTTTGTTAAAGCAGTTTTTGGTGGTCAGATAGAAGTTCCCACCCTTGATGGTAATGAAATAATAGAAATACCACCAGGCACTCCTTCAGGGAAAGTTTTTAAGCTTAAAGGCAAAGGTCTTCCAAGAGTTGGTGGCACTCACAGAGGAGACCAGATTGTTAATGTATATATAGATGTCCCGAAAAAGCTTACTGAGCGTCAGAGAGAGATTCTTGAGGAATTTGCAAGGGTTTCAGGAGAGGAAATTAAAAAAACTTCAAGAGGTTTTAAAGATAAGTTGAAAGACATCTTTTCAATGTAGGATGTATAGGTGAGAAACAGAGGGCTGATTTTCTCATTATTTTTAACCCTTGCCTTTTTATTCATTATTTTTGCCTGTTCTCAGAGGCAGCAAAAAGCTGAGGACAATATCAAAATATATACGACCATATATGCTTTTGAGCAATTCAGCAGATGGATAATTCCAGATGCTCAAATTCATGTTTTAATCCCTGAAGGCGCTGATCCACATCATTTTGAGCCTTCTCTTAAGGATATACAGAAACTTTATACTGCAACAATGATAATTTATATAGGAGATACTGATATTGACCGCTGGATAGACAGGATAAAAAGGGAGCTTGCAGAGAAAGGAGTAAAAGTGGTTCGCATACAGGATCACATTCCTCTAAGAAAATACTCTGCATCTAATGAGTTTGACCCACATTTATGGCTTGATCCTGTTTTTGCTACTGAAATAATAAAAATCATTAAAAATGCTGTTCAGGAAATTGCACCTGAAAAAAAAGATATATATGAAAAAAATTTTTTGGATTATGAATCAAAACTCAGGGACCTTGACAGAGCATACAGACATGGGCTTTCAGCATGCTCAAAAAGAAATGTTATCACAACGCATGAGTTTTTAAACTACACAGGAGCAAGATATGGATTTAATTCTTATTTTATTGTTCATGAGCCTGCTGAGGAGCCATCAGTAAGGAGAATGAAAAAACTTAAAGATTTCATTAAGGAAAACTCCATCAAGTTTATTATCTCTGAACAGGAAGGACAAAATATTGCTATGGCTCTTTCAGAGGAGACAGGAGCAAAAATTCTTCCATTCAACACATTTCACACAAAATCACAGAAAGACTACCTGAAGGAGATGCAGGACAACCTGAAAATACTCAGAGAGGCATTAGATTGTAGATAAAATGAAACAGAATATATTAAAAATTTTACCAGTTAAAACAAAACCTGTGATCACGCTGACGGAAGTTAGTTATTCTGTTAATGGTGTAGTGATTCTTGAGGATGTAAGTCTTCAGATAAATGAAGGATGTTATCTCGGTGTTGTAGGACCCAATGGAGCAGGTAAAACCACACTCCTTAGATTAATTCTTGGCATAATAAAGCCTGATAAAGGAGAAGTTCTAATTTACGGGCAGAAACCTGAGGAATATCTCAAATCAGAGCCTGTTGGATATCTGCCACAGAGGATATCACAGGTAATTTATGAATTTCCAATTACTGTGGAAGAACTTGTTAAAAGTGGTTTTGAAACAATAGAAAGGGACAGTTTACAGTGGGCACTTGATGTTTTCAGAATTTCAAATTTAAGAAGAAAGCCTTTAAGGGAGCTTTCAGGAGGTGAGCGTCAGAAGGCATTTCTTGCAAGGGCAATTGTTTCAAAACCGAGAATTCTTTTACTTGATGAACCCACAACAGGTATAGATCCTACTTCAAGGGATGAACTCCTTCAGATACTGGAAAATCTTAACAGAGATTTTGGAATCACAATTCTGGTGGTTACCCATGATATAGGAACATTTGCCCACGAAGCTAAGTGTCTTCTGTGTTTGAACAGAAGGGTTGTTTGTCTCGGAGAGCCTCAAAAAATTCTAAAGGAAGAGTACATGAGAATGTTATACCCTGAACATATTGTTTTTCCTCACAGAGATGATTGAAATATTTGAATTAAACATAATAAAAAGAGCATTTATAATTGTAAGTGTGATAGCTCCGTTAGCACCACTGTTCGGAGTTTTTTTGTTAATTCGCAGATATGCCTTTTTAGCTGACACAATTGCTCATGTAGGTTTTCTTGCAATAGCCTTGAGTCTTTTTCTCGGTATTAATTCACTCAGCGTACTTATAGTATTAAGTATTGCTGTTTCTGTCTCTGTTGAGCAGTTACGTTCAAAGGGAAGGTTTCCTGCTGAAGGGTCTCTTTCATTTTTCCTTTATGCAGGAGTTGCCATTTCAGTTCTTTTTATAACCTTTTCACATAATACAGGTTCAATAATGAATATTCTTTTTGGAAGTCTTTCAACTGTAACAAGACAGGATGTATATCTCATCCTTGCAGGAGCTTTACTCTGCGGAGCTTTTCTTCTCAGATACCATAAAAACCTGTTGAATTTATGCATTGATGAGGAAATTGCTCATGCATCTGGAATAAACACATCAAAAGTTAAGATTCTATTTGCTGTTACTGTTGCTCTTTCAATTTCAATATCAATCAAAACAATGGGAGCACTTTTAATCGGTTCTTTGATGATAATACCACCCCTCACTGCAATGCAGATATGCAGGAGTCTCAGAAGCACAGCAGTGGCATCAATTATTTTTTCACTTTTTTCAGCCTACTCAGGAATTTTTCTTTCATTTTACTCAGGAATTCCCCTTGGAGCATCTATTTCATCAATCCTGATTGCACTTTTTTTAATTTCATTCATTATTCGCCTTTTTTGAGTCTCACTCTCTTATTGAATAGTAGAGTTTAATGGACACAGCTCCAAATATTAGTGGTGTTATCCATGGTGCTACAAATGGAGGCAAAATCCTTGAATAACCCATAAACATAAAAAAAGAATATAAAAGCCAGTAAATTATTGTTATTAAAAGCCCTATACCTGCAGTTATTATGCCGCCTCCTCCTGTGCTTCTTGTTTTAAAAAATAGAAAACTGAACTTTTCATAGGCTCCTAATGGTAGGGATATTCCAAGCACCATCATAAAAAATGTCACAAAATTGTAAGAAAGTCTTCCACCTATGTCTGTATCAATTTTTGGATTGCTGAGTCCAACCCTTTTTAGCTCCTTTCTTTTCTGCAGAAGCTCTGCTATTCCGAACTCCTCAATTTTTTTAATGTCTTTGAATACAGTGATTGATATTTTCAGATTGATGGGCTGGCTTATTTCCTGAGCCTTATCAACACTTCCTGAAACAAAATCATAAATAACAACATTTTTGAGAATCCATTCTTTGTCTTTTATCTCAACTTCCTCACAGTCAAGCCTTTTAAGGAGCATTTCGTTTTTTATAATAAATATTTTTACATCACTGCCTGTTTTTTTTTCCTGTGAAAATCTGCCAATTTTAACAACAGTTCCATCCCTGGTTCTCAGATACAGTTCCTTCTGAACCGAACTTTTCCCTTTTTCAGTCAGTTCCTCAATTATTGTATTTATTTTTTTAGTGAATTCTGGCTGGATAAACTCTCCAAAAATAAAGCCAGAGGTTGAAATTAAAATACCAAGAAAAATAAAAGGCTTCAGGATTTCACGCAGTCTTCCACCGGATACAGAAAGTATGAGAAACTCTCTGTTTCTGACACCTATTGAAAAAATAAAAAGAGAGCATATAAGTGTAACAAATGGTATCAAATAAAAGATGTAACGGGGAATGCTGTAAATGGTATACTGAATAAAAAATCCTGCTGAGGGTTTATATTGCATGAAATCATCTATCTTTTCAACAACTGCGACAATTGCAAGAAGAAAGGACATTGAAAAAAGAAGAATCAGGAAAGTTTTTAAAAAATCCATGATGTAGCTTTTGCATACAATATTTATTTTCATTCTACCTTCTTATACCTGAATATAAAAACACCGAGAGCATTCCCATTATAATTACAGGCATAAGAGAGCCAGCTTCTGAAGACACTCTTCCAGCTTTAGCGAGATTTGCTCCATATATCATAACAATGTAATAGATGGCAAAAATACCAAGTCCGACTGTTATGCCACCGAGTCTGCCGCTTCTGCCAACAAGAAGGCATAAAGATGGAGAAAGAAAAACACTTATCATGCACAAAACAGGCAGGGAGATTCTTCTGTAAAGCTCCAGTTTGTAATCAACAACCTTTTGTTTTTCTTTTTTTATTCCAGTTATAAGCTCAAATAGAGACATCTCACCTATTTTCTTTGCAATTTGCTCTATATTTGGATAAAGCTTGAATATATACTCTTTAAACCTTAATTCATTTAAGGATGCTTCTTTGTTAAAATACACTCTGCCATCAATAAGGCTGAGACTTATATTTTCTTTTTCCTTCTTTATCCTTCCATGCTTTGCTATAACAATTTTTGTATTATCTTTTCTTTCATCAAAGATTATAACTTCTTTAAGACTGAGGCTATCAGGTTTTTCCTTAACAAAGATTGTGACACCTTTAAACCCCTGATTGAATACTCCTTCTTCAATCCCGAGAGGTGCTCTTTCTGCAAGAACTGTTAAAATTTTTTCTCTTACAAGACTTACACCTGCTGGTGCAAGGTAAAAACTCATAACAACATTAATAGAAAATGCTATCAATCCAATATAAATAGCAGGCTTAAATGTGCTCTTGTAGGGCATTCCACTTACCATGAATATGGTCATTTCATTATCTGTCTGGACTCTTCCGTATGTGAGCAAAACACTCATTAGAAGAGCCATAGGAATTGTAAATATAAATAGCTGAGGCTGTAAAAGGATCATGAGGAGAGCAAGATTTGGCAGATCTATTCCAACAGAAGCAAATATTTTACTGAGTTTTAGAAGTTTTTCAATAATTAAAACAGCATTTAAAAAAACAATTGAAAGAACGATATTCTGAAGTAGCTCCCGAGTCAGAGCCTTGTAAATAACCTTCATTAAAAAATGCCCTTTTTAAGGATATCATGAATATGAATCAATCCCCTTAGTGTACCGTCAACTGCAGGGACAACGAGGCTTGTTATTGAGTATTTTCGCATTACTGAAAGAGCGACTGCAGCAAGCTCATCTTCATTTATAGTTTTTGGATTTTTGGTCATGACCTCTGATGCTTTTAACACAAAAAGTTCTTTCCCCCATCTCTGAACACCCCTGCGTACATCACCATCAGTAATGATTCCCCTGATTTTTTTATTTTCATCAACAATGACCACAACTCCGAGTCTTTTTGACGAAATCTCAAGTATTGCATCAAGCATCAGGGTATCAGAATATGCAATGGGAAGCTCCTCTCCAACATGCATGAGATCTTTAACCTTTGTAAGCATTTTCTTTCCAAGAGACCCACCAGGATGCAGCACTGCAAGGTCTTCCTTTTTAAATCCATTGCGCATGATGAGGGCAACTGCAAGGGCATCTCCCATTGCAAGTGTTGCAGTTGTTGATGCTGTCGGGATGTATCCAAAAGGGCATGCTTCTTCTTTAACTGAAACATCAAGAACAGCATCAGCCTGTTTTGCAAGTGTTGACCGGGGATTGCCTGTAACTGCTATGATTTTCACATTGAAATATTTCAGATAAGGTATGAGTTTTAGAACCTCGTCAGTTTCACCGCTATTACTTATTGCAATAACTACATCATCCTCTGTAACCATACCAAGATCACCATGACTTGCCTCAGCAGGATGCATGAAAAAAGAGGGAGTTCCAGTGGAAGCAAGTGTGGCTGCTATTTTTCTTCCAACAAGTCCTGATTTTCCAATTCCTGTGACAACAACCCTTCCATTTGAGTTATGAATTATTTCAACAGCTTTGAGAAAATCTTCGTTAATTCTGTCTTTTAAAGCTTCCAATGACTTTGCTTCAATGGAAAGAACTCTTTTAGCTACATCAATAAGATTTTCCATAAATTTTATTTTAAGTAAGTTGTTTAATTAAATTCAAATAATCAGGATTTACTCAAAATTAAGAACAAATCACCCTCTACAAAACTATCCATAATTTGATATTTTCTTGTTAATGTCTTTGCAATTTTTTCAAGCTCTTCTGCGCTGAAGTAGTTTACAGATATATCTTTAAGTTTTGTCTTTTTATTAAGGCATGTAAAAATAAGTTTCTCACTGGTGCGGTTAAAAAGTATTTCAAGGCATTTTTCCATAGAGGCCTTAACTCCCTGCACAGCAAGATTGAAAACACCAATTGCAATGGTATAATCAAAAAATTCATCCAGGAGTTCCATTTCAATATCTTTTACATAAAAAACTGTTTCAGGATAATTCTTTTTTGCAAGCTCTATTAAGGAAGGATTTATATCTATTCCTGTGTATTTACATTTTATCCCTTTTTCTTTTAAGAATTTGTAAAAATCGCCTTTCCCACAGCCAAAATCAAGAATGCTTTTTTCAGAAGGATTTATAAATTTTAGAACCGCCTCATATCTGAGCATTTGTCCGGAGGCTGTCCAGCCCACTGCTTCTGGTGAATCCTTAAAATGAATAAGTCTTTTAGTAAAGAAATCAATTATATATTCCTTTGCAAGTTCATCCATCCTGTTATGTTATACTAAAAAATGAAGATAATTCCAGCAATTGACCTTAAAGACGGCAAATGTGTAAGACTTCGTCAGGGTAAATTTGATGAGGTTACTGTTTATTATAAAAATCCTGAAGAAGCTGCTATAAGATGGCAGAAGGAAGGAGCAGAAGTCCTTCATGTTGTAGACCTTGATGGAGCAAAAAAAGGCTGTATAAGTAACCTGTCATCAATAAAAAAAATCAGAGAAGTTTTTCATGGTGCCATAGAGGTTGGTGGTGGGATAAGAAAAAAAGAAGATATAGAATTACTTTTAAATTCAGGAATTGACAGAGTAATTCTTGGAACAATTGCAGTTGAGAACCCTGATTTTGTTAAAGAGGTTTGTAAAATCTTCCCAGATAGAATAATCGCAGGTATTGATGCCCGTGATGGTTATGTGGCAGTAAAAGGCTGGGTTGAACTTACAAAAATCAAGGCAACTGAACTTGCTCAAAGAATGCAGGAGCATGGAGTATGGGGGATTATTTATACTGACATTTCAAGAGATGGAATGCTTACAGGACCTAATATTGAGGCAACAAAAGCACTTGTTGATTCTCTCAAAATTCCTGTAATTGCTTCAGGCGGAGTTTCATCAATTGAGGATATTAAAAAGCTTTCAAAAATCCAGAATCTCTGGGGTGTTATTGTAGGAAAAGCTCTGTATTCAGGGACAATAAAATTGAGCGAGGCTATTAAGCTATGCTGGCAAAACGCATAATACCCTGTCTTGATGTCAAGGATGGAAGGGTTGTAAAGGGAGTTAACTTTCTTAACCTCAGAGATGCAGGAGACCCTGTTGAAAATGCCCTTTATTATGATGGGGAAGAGGCTGATGAGCTTGTTTTCCTTGATGTTACTGCATCCCATGAAAAAAGAAAGATAATAATTGATGTTGTTGAAAGAACTGCATCCGTTGTATTCATGCCACTTACTGTAGGTGGTGGGATAAAAAGCTTTGATGACATAAGAGACCTTTTAAATGCAGGAGCAGATAAAGTTTCAATAAATACAAAAGCTGTTAAAGACCCTTACTTTATTCAAAAAGCATCAAACCGTTTTGGTTCACAATGTATAGTAATTGCAATAGATGCAAAAAGAGTTGACAAAACCTTTAATCCTAAATCCTATCCACCTGAAAACTGGTTTGATGACAGTGAAATGAAAGAAGTTCTTTATAATGAAAATTCAAGGTTTGTTTTATCAACACATGGTGGAAGACTCATGAGACCAATAGATGCAATTCAGTGGGCTAAAAAAATGGAAGAATTTGGTGCAGGAGAGATTTTGCTTACAAGCATGGACAGAGATGGGACAAAGGAAGGTTATGATATAGAACTTACAAGGACTATTTCAGAAGCTGTTTCTATTCCTGTTATTGCTTCTGGTGGAGCAGGA
>Ga0078972_1006957_pt1 | contig 25927 bp, 27 predicted proteins | sample YelNatPaOPGAMG01_FD_67568 | JGI IMG/M metagenome (GOLD analysis project Ga0078972, IMG submission 67568) | Hot spring thermophilic microbial communities from Obsidian Pool, Yellowstone National Park, USA - OP-RAMG-01 (SPADES assembly) (version 2) | ecosystem: Environmental > Aquatic > Thermal...
CCTCGGCGACACCCCCGAGGAGGTAGTTGAAAGCTGTTTCCGCTCAACGATGCTGATACAGCACGCCCCGAATCGACCCACCAACAACCCGTCGAGGGTTAATCGGCTCAACCACATTGCAGCACGCGAGCTTGACCGACCTCCACCGCACTCGACCCGAGCGGCAATGCCCACACAATCACCTCTCTCCAGGCCCTACCGCAAAATCCGGGCTAGCCCTTGTTGACCGTGTTGCCTGAGCCGATGTTGTGGACCTTCGGATCACCGGCTTTGTAGGTGATGGTGTTGTTGAACCCGCCGACACTGAGGTCCTTGACGATCTTGTCGACGGTGATCTTGTTGTCCGTCCCGGCGATGCGCACCGAGGAACACGTGCCTTTGACGATCAGGGCGTTGTTGGAGCCGCCCACATTGAGCGATTTTCCGTCGCCGCAATCCAAATCGGTGGTGGTCCCGAACGATCCGTAGTCGATCGTGTTCCCGATGTCGAATTCAGCACCCCGGCTCGCGGTGGTGCTGCCGGTGGTGGACGGTGTCGCGGTCTTGGTGTGCGAGCCACAGCCGGCCAGCCCAAAGACGACCAGTGCGGCCGTCAACATCAAAAGGGTGCTGTTTGCGCGCATTTCTCCTCGTTTCATCGCCGGTGACGGGCTGCGCCGCTGCGGAATTGACGCGGTTCACTATGCGTAGTTCGCGGCGATCAGCGGGTGATCTGTTCGAGAAGAGAGCTTACGCGCATCCCGGCGCGTGATGGCCGCCGAACCGGAACGACCCGGTGTTAGCGTGCCGGCGAAAGGTTCGCAGCCCGCCCCGCCAAGCTAAGCCCCGAGATTGTCGTCAGCGCCGCGCCGAGAATCTGCATCGCACGGTGCGGATGCGAGTGGTCGAAGACATCGTCACGATGCTCAACCGGGTCTGTCAGCGATGGTCGCGTGAGGACGCGGTGTTGGTCACGGCCAGCGCGTACCGGAGCTACGCTCATCACCATCGCGGTCGGTATTGGGCGTTCACCCGGATGTCGCCGGGCGGCCGCACCCGTAACTCCTGTGGCGTTAGCAGCGAGGTAGCGCGTCAGCCGGCGAGCGCTCGGCGATGCGCGTGGCGCGTGCAGCGTTTGCTGTCGTCGAGTGGCCTGCGCGATGGCTGGCGCGCTGCCGATGAGCGATGCTGTCGTTTTTGACCTGCCCGACCGGCGGCGGGTATTGTTAAAGCCCGCGCCTGGCCACATGTGGCGCCTTAGCTGATTAAGGCGCGCGCACGCCGGGCCAATTCGCATGTCCATGACGCCACGGGTAATCCGCGGCCAACCGCGTGCGACACGCCCGGCCGCAGGGTAATGAGGCTGGGCATAACTGCAGTACAGAGTCTTTAACCAGAGAGCAACACAGGAAGCCAGGAGATGCCAACCATCCAGCAGCTGGTCCGCAAGGGGCGCCGCGACAAGATCGCCAAGGTCAAGACCGCGGCCCTCAAGGGCAGCCCGCAGCGTCGTGGGGTGTGCACTCGCGTGTACACCACGACCCCGAAGAAGCCGAACTCGGCCCTTCGCAAGGTGGCGCGCGTCAAGCTGACCAGCCAGGTTGAGGTCACCGCATATATCCCCGGCGAGGGCCACAACCTGCAGGAGCACTCGATGGTTCTGGTGCGCGGCGGGCGGGTGAAGGACCTGCCGGGTGTGCGCTACAAGATCATCCGCGGCTCGCTGGACACCCAGGGCGTCAAGAACCGCAAGCAGGCTCGCAGCCGTTACGGCGCCAAGAAGGAGAAGAGCTGATGCCGCGTAAGGGGCCAGCGCCCAAACGTCCGCTGGTCAACGACCCGGTCTATGGATCGCAGTTGGTCACCCAGCTGGTGAACAAGGTTCTTCTCAAGGGGAAGAAATCGCTCGCCGAACGCATTGTTTACGGTGCGCTCGAACAAGCTCGTGAAAAGACCGGCACCGACCCGGTCATCACCCTCAAGCGGGCTCTTGACAACGTCAAGCCGGCGCTGGAGGTCCGTAGCCGCCGCGTGGGCGGCGCCACCTACCAGGTGCCCGTCGAGGTGCGGCCGGACCGTTCCACCACGCTGGCGCTGCGCTGGCTGGTCGGCTATTCGCGGCAGCGCCGGGAAAAGACCATGGTCGAGCGCCTGGCAAACGAGATTCTGGATGCCAGCAATGGCCTCGGAGCCTCCGTCAAAAGGCGTGAGGACACCCACAAGATGGCCGAGGCAAACCGCGCCTTCGCGCACTATCGCTGGTGACAGCCGCCCGGCGATGATGCCGGAGGCCACCAAGACAGCAACTAAGCAATCGAAAGTGGGAAGACTTCTGTGGCACAGAAGGACGTGCTGACCGACCTCACCAGGGTCCGCAATATCGGCATCATGGCGCACATCGACGCCGGCAAGACGACGACGACCGAACGCATCCTCTACTACACGGGCATCAGCTACAAGATCGGGGAGGTGCACGACGGCGCCGCCACGATGGACTGGATGGAGCAGGAGCAGGAGCGGGGGATCACCATTACCTCCGCGGCGACCACCTGCTTTTGGAACGACAACCAGATCAACATCATCGACACCCCTGGCCATGTCGACTTCACCGTAGAGGTAGAGCGCAGCCTGCGGGTGCTCGACGGCGCCGTCGCCGTCTTCGACGGCAAGGAAGGTGTAGAGCCGCAGTCCGAACAGGTTTGGCGCCAAGCCGACAAGTACGACGTGCCGCGGATCTGTTTCGTCAACAAGATGGACAAGATCGGCGCCGACTTCTACTTCTCGGTGAAGACCATGGAGGAACGTCTGGGCGCCAACGTCATTCCGATCCAGCTGCCCATCGGTTCGGAGGCCGACTTCGAGGGCGTCGTCGACCTGGTCGAGATGAACGCCAAGGTATGGCGCGGCGAGACAAAGCTCGGCGAGCGCTACGACGTTCTGGAATTGTCGAGCCTTCCCTCGGGCCTTCAGGAAAAGGCCGAAGAGTACCGGACCACGTTGCTCGAGACCGTCGCCGAGACCGACGAGTCGCTGCTGGATAAGTACCTCGGCGGCGAAGAGCTTACCGTGGACGAGATCAAGGGCGCCATCCGCAAGCTGACCATCAGCTCGGCGGCGTACCCGGTCTTGTGCGGCAGCGCTTTCAAAAACAAGGGTGTGCAGCCCATGCTGGATGCGGTCATCGACTACTTGCCCTCGCCGCTCGATGTGCCCCCGGCCATCGGTCACGCTCCGGGCAAGGAGGACGAGGAGGTCGTGCGCAAGCCATCGACTGACGAGCCGTTCTCGGCGCTGGCCTTCAAGGTCGCTACCCACCCGTTCTTCGGCAAGTTGACCTACATCCGGGTGTACTCGGGAACCGTGGAAGCCGGCAGCCAGGTCATCAACGCGACCAAGGGCAAGAAGGAGCGGCTGGGCAAGCTGTTCCAGATGCATTCCAACAAAGAGAACCCCGTCGAGCGCGCTTCGGCGGGCCACATCTACGCGGTGATCGGGCTGAAGGACACCACCACCGGCGATACTCTGTCCGATCCGAACGACCAGGTCGTGCTGGAGTCGATGACATTCCCGGACCCGGTGATCGAGGTGGCCATTGAGCCCAAGACCAAGAGCGACCAGGAAAAGCTCAGCATGTCCATCCAGAAGCTGGCAGAGGAGGACCCGACCTTCAAGGTGCACCTGGACCCGGAGACCGGCCAGACCGTGATCGGCGGCATGGGCGAGCTTCACCTGGACATCCTGGTCGACCGGATGCGCCGGGAATTCAAGGTCGAGGCCAACGTCGGCAAGCCCCAGGTGGCGTACAAGGAGACGATCCGCCGCAAGGTCGAGCACGTCGAGTACACCCACAAAAAGCAGACCGGCGGCTCGGGCCAGTTCGCGAAGGTCATCATCACCGTGGAGCCGTTCGTCGGCGAGGACGGTGCCACCTACGAGTTCGAGAACAAGGTCACCGGCGGGCGGGTGCCGCGCGAGTACATTCCGTCGGTCGACGCCGGTGCGCAGGATGCCATGCAATACGGAGTGCTGGCCGGCTACCCGCTGGTGAACCTCAAAGTCACCCTGGAAGACGGGGCGTTCCACGAGGTGGACTCCTCGGAGATGGCGTTTAAGATCGCCGGGGCGCAGGCACTGAAGAAGGCGGCCGCACAGGCGCAGCCGGTGATTCTGGAACCGATCATGGCCGTTGAGGTCACCACCCCCGAGGCCTACATGGGCGATGTGATCGGCGACCTGAACTCCCGCCGTGGCCAGATTCAGGCCATGGAAGAGCGCGGCGGCTCACGCGTGGTCAAAGCGCATGTGCCGTTGTCGGAGATGTTCGGCTACGTCGGCGACCTGCGGTCGAAGACGCAAGGCCGGGCGAACTACTCCATGGTGTTCGATTCGTACGCCGAAGTACCGGCGAACGTGTCGAAGGAGATCATCGCGAAGGCGACGGGCGAGTAAGCGAAGCTTACGAGTGAGGAGCCGAGCAATGGGGTCACGCGAAGGCGACGGGCGAGTAAGCGAAGCTTACGAGTGAGGAGCCGAGCAATGGGGTCACGCGAAGGCGACGGGCGAGTAAGCGAAGCTTACGAGTGAGGAGCCGGGTAACGGGCACAGTCGAGAAAGGGAGTAACCTTGCCCGGTCACTGCCGCGGGACAACTGAAAACATCAACACTGCTTTAACAAGCACCAACAAGTCCAGGAGGACAAAGAAGTGGCGAAGGCGAAGTTCGAGCGGACGAAGCCGCACGTCAACATCGGGACCATTGGTCACGTTGACCACGGCAAGACCACGCTGACCGCGGCTATCACCAAGGTCCTGCACGACAAGTACCCCGATTTGAACGAGACGAAGGCGTTCGACCAGATCGACAACGCGCCGGAGGAGCGTCAGCGGGGTATCACCATCAACATCGCGCACGTGGAGTACCAGACAGAGAAGCGGCACTACGCGCACGTCGACGCTCCGGGCCACGCCGACTACATCAAGAACATGATCACCGGCGCCGCCCAGATGGACGGCGCGATACTGGTGGTCGCCGCCACCGACGGCCCGATGCCGCAGACCCGCGAGCATGTGCTGCTGGCCCGTCAGGTCGGGGTGCCCTACATCCTGGTGGCGCTGAACAAGGCCGACATGGTCGACGACGAAGAGCTGCTCGAGCTGGTCGAGATGGAGGTCCGCGAGCTGCTGGCCGCCCAGGAGTTCGACGAGGATGCCCCGGTGGTCAGGGTATCGGCGCTGAAGGCTCTCGAAGGCGACCCGAAGTGGGTCGAGTCCGTCCAGCAGCTGATGGATGCGGTCGACGAGTCGATTCCGGACCCGGTCCGCGACACCGACAAGCCATTCCTGATGCCGGTCGAGGACGTGTTCACCATCACCGGCCGCGGCACCGTCGTCACCGGCCGTGTCGAGCGTGGTGTGATCAAAGTCAACGAGGAAGTCGAGATCGTCGGGATCCGGCCGCAGATCACCAAGACCACGGTTACCGGAGTGGAGATGTTCCGCAAGCTGCTCGACCAGGGTCAGGCGGGTGACAACGTCGGTCTGCTGCTGCGCGGTGTCAAGCGTGAGGACGTCGAACGCGGTCAGGTGGTCACCAAGCCCGGCACCACCACCCCGCATACCGAGTTCGAGGGCCAGGTCTACATCTTGTCCAAGGACGAGGGCGGTCGGCACACGCCGTTCTTCACTAACTACCGTCCGCAGTTCTACTTCCGCACCACCGACGTGACCGGTGTGGTCACGCTGCCGGAGGGCACCGAGATGGTGATGCCCGGCGACAACACCGAGATCGCGGTGAAGCTGATCCAGCCTGTCGCCATGGACGAGGGTCTGCGCTTCGCGATTCGCGAGGGCGGCCGCACCGTCGGTGCCGGGCGGGTCACCAAGATCATCAAATAGTTCGACAGGGAAGCGGCGCTCATCTGAAAGGGTGTGCGCTGTGCGGTCGAATCTGTTGTTGGGTCGGTAGATCCACGCGGTGGCTGGTCGGCGACTAGCAGCGGTCGATTGAAACACGTTCCAGTTTGGCTGCTAATCTGGTCGGCAGTCGGCGAAAGGGGCTGGGCGTGTCTGCTGTGGCCGGAACGTTGCAAGGGCGCGTGGCAGTTGTCACCGGTGCTGCGCGCGGTCAGGGACGCTCGCACGCCGTCCGGCTGGCACGGGAGGGCGCCGACATCATCGCGCTGGACATTTGCGCGCCGGTGTCGGACTGCATCACCTACCCGGCGGCTACCCGAGAGGACCTCGCCGAGACAGTCCGTGCGGTGCAAGCCCAGGGGCGTACTGCGCTGGCGCGCGAAGTCGACATCCGCGACGACGCCGCATTGCGCCAGCTGGTGGCCGACGGTGTCGAGCAGTTCGGGCGGCTCGACATCCTGGTCGCCAATGCCGGCGTGTTGGGTTGGGGCCGGGTCTGGGAACTCACCGACGAGCAGTGGGACACCGTGATCGGGGTCAACTTGTCGGGCACCTGGCGTACCGTGCGCGCAGTGGTGCCCGCGATGATCGATGCCGCCAACGGTGGCTCAATCGTGGTGGTCAGCTCAGCCGCCGGCCTGAAGGCCACGCCGGGCAACGGCCATTACGCGGCCACCAAGTTCGGACTCGTCGCGCTGACCAACACGCTGGCCATCGAACTCGGTGAATTCGGTATACGGGTCAACTCGATCCATCCCTACTCCGTGGACACCCCGATGATCGAGACCCACGCGATGATGGAGCTGCTGGGCAAGTACCCCAACTTTGTGCACAGTTTTCCACCAATGCCGCTCCAGCCCAAAGGTTTCATGACCTCGGATGAAGTGTCCGACGTGGTGGTGTGGCTGGCCGGCGCCGGCTCGGGCACGCTGTCTGGAGCGCAGATACCCGTCGACAAGGGCGCCTTGAAGTACTAACACTAGCGTCCACTCAGGCGTGCACAGCGCCACCCGTCAGAACATCAGCGAATTGGTCTATAGCCCAGTCAATCTCGTCTGCGGTGATCACAAGCGGCGGGGCGAACCGTAACGTTGACCCGTGGGTGTATTTGACAAGGACGCTGCGCTGCGCGAGCCCTAGACTCAACTGATCGCCGGTGCCTATGCACGGATCGACGTCGACGCCGGCCCAAAGGCCGAGACCGCGCACCGCTAGCACACCGTGACCGATCAATCCCTGCAGGCGCGCATGCAGGTGCTTACCGAGTTCGGCTGATCGCGCTTGAAATTCGCCACGGGCGAGCATCGAAACCACGGTGCTGCCGATCGCCGCCGCGAGCGGGTTTCCACCGAAAGTCGAGCCGTGTTCGCCCGGGTGCAGAACACCGAGGATGTCGCGGTCGGCCACCACCGCCGACAATGGCAGCACACCGCCGCCGAGCGCCTTGCCCAGCACGTAGATGTCGGGCACCACACCCCAGTGGTCGCAGGCGAACGTCTTACCTGTGCGGGCCAGGCCGGACTGGATCTCGTCGGCGATCATCAGGACGTTGCGGTGCGTGCAGATCGTGCGCACCGCGGGCAGATAGTGGTCCGGGGGCACGATGATGCCTGCCTCGCCCTGAATCGGCTCCAGCAGCACCGCGACGGTGTGCCCGTCGATGGCCGCTGCCAGGGCGTCGGCGTCACCGAACGGCACCGAGCGGAATCCGGGTGTGAACGGGCCGAAGCCGCGGCGTGCCTTGGTATCAGAGGAAAAGCTGACGATGCTGATGGTCCGGCCGTGAAAGTTGTTGTTGGCCACCACGATGTTGGCTTTTCCAGGTGGCACGCCCTTGACGTCGGAGCCCCATTTGCGAGCCACCTTGAGTGCGCTTTCTACCGCTTCAGCGCCGCTATTCATCGGCAAGACCATGTCCTTGCCGCACAGCGCGGCCAGCGCGGCGCAGAACGGTCCGAGCCTGTCCGAGTGCACTGCCCGGCTGACCAGCGTCACCGCGTCGAGCTGGGCATGTGCGGCCGCGGTGATCTCGGGGTTGCGATGCCCGAAGTTCATCGCCGAGTAGGCCGCCAGGCAGTCCAGGTAGCGGCGACCCTCGACGTCGACGATCCACGCGCCGTGCGCACTGGCGGTCACCACCGGCAGCGGTGAGTAGTTCTGTGCGACATGGCGATTGTCGCAGGTGATCGCAGTCGTGGTTTTTGCGCCCGGGGCTGTCGTGACGGTGTCCAGAATAGTCATGGGTGCACCTCCAAGGTGCAGCACTTCACCGATCCGCCGCCCTTGAGCAGCTCGGACAAATCGACCCCGATGGGATCGAAGCCGGCGTGGTACAACTGTTCGGCGAAGCCGACCGCAGTGGCCGGGTGCACAACGTGGTAGCCGTCGCAGACCGCGTTGAGGCCCAGTGCGTGGGCGTCGGCGCTGCCGACCACGATCGCGTCGGTGAACAGCGATGCCAGCTGTGCACGCGACGCGGCGGCGAAAGCTGGTGGGTAGTAGGCGATCGTCGTGTCGTCGAGCACCGCCAGCGCGGTGTCGAGGTGGTAGAAGTATGGATCGACCAGTTCCAGGCTAACCACAGGCATCCCCAGGATCTCGGCGATCTCGGCATGCGCTCGTGTGTCGGTACGAAACCCGCTGCCGGCCAACACGATGCCCCCGGCCACCAACAGGTCGCCCTGGCCCTCGTTGACATGTCTGGTGCAGATCGGGCTGTGGCCGCTGGCGCTCATCCACTGCGCGTAGGCGACTGACTCGTTCGCTCGCTGCAAATACTTGAACCGGGCAACAATGGCTTTGTCGCCCACGATCAGCCCGCCGTTGGCCGCATAGACCATGTCGGGCAGGCCGGGTACCGGGTCGACCAGGTCAACCCGGTGGCCCAGCCGACGGTAGGTGTCGCGCAGGTGCTCCCACTGTGCGGTCGCGACGTCGACGTCGACTCCAATGCTGGTGTCCATCCAAGGGTTTATCGCGTAGTCGACGGCGAAAAACCGTGGCGCCGTCATCACGTAGTGGCGCGGGCGTGCGGTGCGCTCCCGCCGAGGCTGCGTCGGGGCAGCGACCGGGCTGACGACGTCGGAAATCGTCATAACCCAATGCTATGAGGCGATATTCTCGCAATCAGTTGCCGCCTGTTGTGTGTCTACACATATTCTGTTGCTTAGAAATCGTGATTTCAGCAGTTTGTTGCGTGGGAGGAGTGACGGTGGCCGATGGACCGCTTGGACGACATCGATGAACAGATACTCGCGGAACTCGGCGAGCATGCCCGCGCTACATTCGCCGAGATCGGCGCGCGGGTGAACCTGTCGGCCCCGGCGGTGAAGCGCCGTGTCGACAGGATGCTCGCTAGCGGCGTGATCAAAGGATTCACCACGGTCATCGACCGCAACGCGTTGGGCTGGAACACCGAGGCCTACGTTCAGGTGTACTGCCAGGGCCGGATAGCGCCCGACGAGCTGCGGCGCGCCTGGGTGGACATTCCGGAGGTGGTCAACGCCGCGACGGTGACGGGGACGTCTGACGCGATCCTGCACGTGCTGGCCCGCGACATGCATCACCTGGAACAAGCGCTGGAGCGGATCCGCACCAGCGCGGCCATCGATCGCACCGAAAGCATCGTGGTTCTGTCGGATCTTATCGACCGATCCCGGCCCGACGGCGCGGACCGAGCCGGCCGGGGATCAGGCTCCGCCGTGGGTGGCGGCGATCACCGTCGGGTATGAACTGCACGTGACTACTGGCACCACCGGTAAGGGAATCTTGATCGTCGGCGGGGGGCTGGCAGCCGCCAGGACCGCCGAACAACTGCGCCGGGCGCGCTACACCGGTCCGCTGATCATCGTCAGCGACGAGGTTCATCTGCCCTACGACCGCCCGCCGCTGTCCAAAGAGGCACTGCGCAGCGAGGTCGACGACCTCACCCGCAAAGTCACGCTCAAGCCACGGGAGTTCTACGACGAGAACAACATCACGCTGCGGCTGGGATCGGCCGCCGTCGGCCTGGATACCACGACGCGCACGGTCACCCTGGCCGACGGCGCCATGCTTGGCTACGACGAGCTGGTGATCGCGACCGGCCTGGTTCCACGCCGCATTCCAACCTTTCCGGATCTGGAAGGCATCCGGGTACTGCGGTCGTTTGACGAGAGCCTCGCGCTGCGCCGGCACGCGTCGGCGGCTCGGCACGCGGTGGTCGTCGGCGCTGGCTTCATCGGCTGCGAGGTGGCGGCCAGCCTGCGGGGTCTCGGGGTCGACGTCGTCCTGGTTGAGCCGCAGCCCGCGCCGCTGGCAGCCGTGCTCGGTGAGCAGATCGGCGGGCTGGTGGCACGGTTGCACCGGGCCGAGGGGGTCGACGTGCGCACCGGGGTTGGCGTGGCGACGGTTTGTGGTCGCGGCCAGGTCGAGAAAGTGGCGCTGACAGACGGCACCGAGATGGCGACCGATTTGGTGGTGGTCGGCGTCGGATCGCGACCGGCGACCGACTGGCTGCAGGGCAGCGGTGTCGAGGTCGACAACGGCGTGATCTGCGACGGGGCCGGACGAACCAGCGCGTCAAACGTCTGGGCGCTCGGCGATGTCGCCGCATGGTGCGATTCGCGGGGACATCGTAAGCGCGTGGAGCATTGGAGCAACGTCGCCGAACAGGCCCGTATCATGGTGCCCGCACTGCTCGGCGGCGAGGCGCCGTCGACCGTCGTCGTCCCCTACTTCTGGAGCGACCAGTACGACGTCAAGATCCAGTGTCTGGGCCAGCCGGAAGCCACCGATATCGTGCATCTGGTCGAAGACGACGGCCGCAAGTTCCTGGCCTATTACGAGCGAGACGGCGTGATAGCAGGCGTCGTCGGCGCGGGCATGGCCGGCAAGGTCATGAAGACGCGAGCCAAAATCGCTGCCGAAGCTCCTATTTCGGAGTTCGTGAGCTAAACGCGGAGTTTCCTGCCCACGGTGCGCAAATTGTCAGCCGCATCGGCGTGTCGGTGTACAAACACGCACGCTCGGGGGGTATTACGTTGGCCAGCTCCACCGCAGCGCAGCCAGTGGTCACAGCCCGGCAGCGACGACGTCGAACGCGGCGCCGAGCGCCTGCGGCAACGACACCGACTCGTCGTCCAGCCACTGCTCGTAGGCGCTCAGCGCGACGCCGAGCATGGTCCACGCAACGGTTTGCGGCATCAGGTCGGCGGGTGACGCGGCGGACCGGCGTGCCACGAACTCCGCAATGACCGCACGCCAGCCGGCGTACATCGTCATCGAATACGCCTGTAATTCCGGGGTTTGCAGGATGAGCCGCATACGCTGCCGGTGCCGGGTGGTTTCGGACTCCTCGAAAGTGTTGAACGCCAGCAGCGCTGCCCGCAGTGCCGCACCCAACGGCACCTGCGGCTCCACGTCGTCGAGCAGTTCCCGCAAGTGCTGCAGGTGCGCGTCGAAGTCGCCCCAGGGAATGGCATTCTTCGACGCGTAGTAGCGGAACAGCGTGCGGCGGGCGATCCCGGCGGCCTGCGCAACGTCGTCGACGCTGACCTCGGTAAAACCGCGCGCCGCGAACAGCTCGAGCGCCACGTCGGTGATGTGGTGCGGCGTCGTCGCGCGACGCCGGCCCACCCGCGATTGCGCCAGCATGACACTCCTCACCGACCAGCTCTTCCATTCTGGCACTCGATGCCATATCCTGACGAGGATTCCGCTCAGCTTGACCCACATTGTCGAGCCTTGACGAGAAAGGCGACCGCATGGAGCCGAACCAGCAGATCGACACCGACACCGAACTCGTCACCGAGACCCTGGTCGAAGAGGTATCTATCGACGGCATGTGCGGGGTCTACTGACCGTGCCGACGCCCCAGGGCGAGCGCACAACGTTCGATCCCGATGCCGGATGGCGGCTGCACCCGCAGGTGGCGGTGCGACCCGAGCCATTCGGTGCGTTGCTGTATCACTTCGGCACCCGCAAGCTGTCGTTTCTGAAGAACCGCACCATGCTCACCGTCGTGCAGTCGCTGCTCGACCACCCCGATGCGCGCACCGCATGTCGCGCAGCGGGCGTCGATGACGGGCGGCAGCGTCCCTACCTGCACGCGCTGGGTGTGCTGGCGGAGTCGAACATGCTGGTGCCCAAGCAATCTTGGGAAGCGGTTCGATGACAGCGGTGGTCCCTGGCCTGATCGAGCAATTCGAGCAGGGGCTCGGTGCACCGATCTGCCTGACCTGGGAGCTCACCTACGCCTGCAACCTGGCCTGCGTGCACTGCCTGTCATCGTCGGGCAAACGTGATCCGCGCGAGCTGTCCACCCGGGCCTGCAAGGACATCATCGACGAGCTGGAACGTATGCAGGTGTTTTATGTCAACATCGGTGGCGGCGAACCAACTGTACGGCCGGACTTTTGGGAGCTGGTGGACTATGCGACTGCCCACCACGTAGGCGTGAAGTTCTCCACCAACGGGGTGCGGATCACCCCTGAGGTGGCCCGCAGGTTGGCCGCCAGCGACTATGTCGACGTTCAGATCTCGCTGGACGGCGCGACCGCCGAGGTCAACGATGCCGTGCGCGGTTACGGGTCGTACGCGATGGCCATCCGTGCGTGCGAGAATCTCGCGGACGCAGGATTCACCAACGTCAAGATCTCGGTGGTGGCCACCCGCCACAACGTCGATCAGCTCGACGAATTCGCTGTGCTGGCAGGCCGTTACGGCGCCACGCTGCGCATTACCCGGTTACGTCCCTCCGGGCGCGGCGCCGACGTCTGGGATGACCTGCACCCGACCGCCGAACAGCAGGTCGCGCTCTACCGCTGGTTGGTGGCCAACGGGGAGCAGGTGTTGACCGGAGACTCCTTCTTTCACCTGTCTGGTCTCGGCGAACCAGGAGCGCTGGCCGGTCTGAACATGTGCGGGGCCGGGCGGGTGGTCTGTCTGATCGACCCGGTCGGGGATGTCTATGCCTGCCCGTTCGCGATCCACGACCGCTTTCATGCCGGAAACGTGTTGTCCGATGGCGGTTTTGACCACGTGTGGAAGAATTCCCCGCTGTTTAGGGAACTGCGTGGGCCCCAGTCGGCCGGCGCCTGTGGCAGCTGTGGCCACTACGACGGCTGCCGGGGCGGCTGCATGGCCGCCAAGTTCTTCACCGGTCTGCCGATCGACGGCCCGGATCCGGAGTGTGTGCAGGGTCACGGCGCGCCGACGCCGGCCGCAGAGCGCCACAAGCCGCGCCCGGCCGGCGACCACTCGCACGGGTGCCGCAAAAGTGGACCGGTGCCGCTCACATTGACCAAACGTCCCCCACAGCGGCTCTGCACCGAAAGTCCGGTCTAGCCGTGGCCCGAGACGTCTGGTTCGAGACCGTGGCCATCGCGCAGCAGCGGGCGAAACGACGGCTGCCCAAGTCGGTCTACGCCGCACTGGTGGCCGCCAGTGAAAAAGGCGTCACCGCGACTGACAACGTGGAGGCGTTCAGCGAGCTCGGCTTCGCGCCGCATGTGGTCGGCGTGGCTGAAAAACGTGACCTGTCCACAACGATAATGGGACAAGATATTTCGCTGCCCGTGATCATCTCGCCGACCGGCGTGCAGGCCGTTCACCCCGACGGTGAGGTGGCGGTCGCGCGAGCCGCCGCCGCGCGGGGCACCGCGATGGGGTTGTCGTCATTCGCCAGCAAGCCCATCGAAGAGGTCATCGCTGCCAACAGCAAAGTGTTCTTTCAGGTGTACTGGCTGGGTGGGCGCGAGGCGATCGCCCAGCGGGTGCAACGGGCCCGCGAGGCCGGCGCGGTCGGCCTGATCGTCACCACCGACTGGACGTTCTCACACGGACGAGACTGGGGCAGTCCCAAGATCCCCGAGCGGATGAACCTTCGGACCATCCTGCGGCTATCGCCGGAGGCGATCACCCGGCCGGGCTGGTTGTGGAATTACGTCAAGACCCTGGGCCCGCCCAACCTTCGGGTGCCCAACCAGGCGCGCCGCGGCGAGCCAGGACCGCCGTTCTTCGCCGCCTACGGCGAGTGGATGACCACCCCGCCACCCACCTGGGAAGACATCGCGTGGCTGCGTCAACTCTGGGAGGGCCCGTTCATGCTCAAAGGCGTGATGCGCGTCGATGACGCGAAAAAGGCTGTCGATGCAGGTGTTTCAGCAATCTCGGTGTCCAACCACGGTGGCAACAACCTGGACGGGACGCCGGCTGCGATTCGTGCGCTGCCCGCTGTCGTCGACGCGGTCGGCGACAGGATCGAGGTGTTGCTCGACGGTGGCATCCGACGTGGCAGCGACGTCGTCAAGGCGCTCGCGTTGGGAGCGCGGGCGGTGATGATCGGCCGGGCCTATCTGTGGGGTCTGGCGGCTGCCGGGCAAGCTGGCGTCGAGAACGTCCTCGACGTACTCCGCGGCGGCATCGATTCCGCCCTGATGGGCCTCGGGCATGCCTCGGTGCACGACCTCGGTCGTGACGACGTCGTGATGCCGCCCGGGTTTGCTCGCACCCTCGGCGCGCCCCCCGCCTGAACGGACGGCCGTACCAGAATCGCCACCAGAGGTAATCCTGATGCTCCCGTGGCGCACGTGGCTGGGGCATAAGCGCGTGACGAAATCAGCCGGAGCCGCCAAAAAATATTCGGCCCGACAATCAACAACCTATGCACGCCAGCTGAATTCGTCTTACGATCGGCGGGTGGCGGTCGTCGGCGCACTTGGCAGCTCCACGTCGAGCGACCTACGGGGCCAGTCTACGGCCGTGATCGTCCCGGTGGGCTCGACCGAACAGCACGGGCCACACCTGCCGCTGGACACCGACACCCGCATCGCGACTGCCGTCGCCCATGGGATGCTGGCACGCCTCGCCGACGCCCCGGGGTGCGTCGGCGAGTGGCGGTGGCTGGTGGCGCCGGCCATCGGCTACGGCGCCAGCGGCGAGCACCAGAGTTTCCCTGGAACGATCTCCATCGGCACCGAGGCCCTGGTCCTGCTGCTGGTGGAATACGGCAGGTCGGCCGCCTGCTGGGCGTCGCGGCTGCTGTTCGTCAACGGCCACGGTGGTAATGTCGCCGCGCTGCAGCGCGCTGCGGATCTGTTGCGATCGGAGGGTCGTGACGTAGCGTGGTGCGCCTGCACGGCCTGCGGTGCCGACGCACACGCGGGCCATACCGAAACTTCGCTACTCCTGCACATTTCGCCGGCCGCGGTTCGCACCGAGCGGTGGTGTGCGGGTAATGGTGCGCCATTGTCGGATCTGCTCGCGTCGATCCGCAGCGGCGGAGTGGCGGCCGTCAGCGAGGTGGGGGTGTTGGGGGACCCCACGACGGCGACCGCTGCCGACGGCGGGCGGATCCTCGCAGAGCTGGTCGACGGCTGCATGCGCCGGCTGGCGCGCTGGGCGCCCGGTGCCGACGGGATGCTGACATGACCGCGACCCGGTTGCCGGACGGGTTTGCTGTCCAGGTCGACCGACGAGTCCGGGTGCTCGGCGGGGGCTCGGCGCTGCTGGGTGGTTCTCCGACCCGGCTGCTGCGGCTGGCGCCGGCCGCTCAGGACATGCTCGCCGACGGCCGGCTGCAGGTTCGTGATGCAGTCAGCGCCCAACTGGCGCGTACGTTGCTGGATGCGACTGTGGCCCACCCGCGACCGATCGGCGGTCCGTCGTACCGTGATGTTACGGTGGTGATCCCCGTGCGGGACAATCCTTCTGGTGTAAGAAGGTTAGTCGCCGCGTTGCGTGGGCTGCGCATTATCGTCGTGGATGATGGCTCGGCGGAACCGATTGTGCCGGAAGATTTTTCCGGGGCGGACTGCGACGTCAACGTGCTGCACCACTCCGAATGCAGAGGTCCTGCCGCAGCACGTAACACTGGGTTAGCGTCCTGTACCACCGATTTTGTTGCTTTTATGGACTCCGATGTGGTTCCCCGGCGGGGCTGGCTGGAAGCCTTGCTCGGTCACTTCTGTGACCCGACCGTCGCGCTGGTCGCGCCGCGCATCGTCGGTCTGACCCACAGCGACACTCTGGTGGCGCGCTACGAGGCGGTGCGCTCATCGCTGGACCTGGGGCAGAAGGAGGCGCCGGTAATCCCCTACACGACCGTGTCGTATGTCCCCAGCGCGGCAATCGTCTGCCGCACCGCCACGCTGCGCGACGTCGGCGGGTTCGACGAGATGCTGCGCGTCGGCGAGGACGTCGATCTGTGCTGGCGGTTCGTCGAGGCTGGCGCTCGGTTGCGTTACGAACCGATCGCTCTGGTTGCCCACGACCATCGTACCCAGCTGCGGGATTGGTTTGCCCGCAAAGTCTTTTACGGTGGCTCGGCGGCGTTGTTGTCGGCGCGTCATCCGGACAAGACGGCTCCCCTGCTCATCTCCGGTTGGACTCTGGCGGCCTGGGTTCTGCTGGCGGTCGGTTCCAGCCTCGGGTTCCTTGGGTCACTGCTGGTAGCCGCGCTTACCGGTCGGCGGATATCGAACACCATGCGCGGTACCCAAACCCCGATCAGCGACGTCGTGGCGGTCGCTTTGCGCGCCTTGTGGTCGGCGGCCCTGCAACTGGCATCGGCGACCTGTCGACACTACTGGCCGATCGCGTTGGTTGCGGCGATCGTGTCTCGGCGATGTCGCCGGGCGGTACTGGTCGCCGCCGTCGTCGACGGCGCGGTGGACTGGCTCAACCGCAGCGGAGCCGTCGTCGACGACGACGCCAGGCCAATCGGGCTGCTCGCCTACCTGTTGCTCAAGCGCCTCGATGACCTGGCGTACGGGCTCGGATTGTGGTGCGGGGTTGTGCGGGAACGCAACACCAGGCCGCTGAAACCGCAGATTCGGATCTGACCGCTGACCACCGCAGTGCTGCGCAGTGATGTGCTGATCGTCGGTGCAGGAAGCGCCGGATCGGTCGTGGCGGCCAGGCTTTCCGCCGACCCCCACTGCGCGGTGACGGTGTTGGAGGCCGGCCTGGGCCTCACCGATCCGCAGTTGCTGGCTCTGACCGCTGACGGAACACAGTTACCGATCGGCGCAGCCAGCCCATTGGTGCAGCGCTACCAGGCGCAACTCACCGAACGACCGGTCCGCAAGATGCCGATCACGCGGGGCGCGACAATCGGTGGTTCCGGCGCGGTCAACGGCGGTTATTTCTGCCGCGGTTCGCCGCGCGACTTCGACGGCTACGCGCTGCCCGGCTGGACGTGGACGGACGCCGTCGGCCATTTCTGCGCAATCGAGACAGACCTGGATTTCACCGGGCCGGCCCACGGGGACAGCGGTCCTATTCCCGTGCGGCGCACAGCCGAAATAATCTGCAGTAGTTCTTCTTTCGTAACCGGGGCGCAGAAAGCAGGATTTTCCTGGATCGATGATCTGAACGACGTCGGTTCGGGAATTGCGTCTGGGGTGGGCGCGGTACCGCTGAACATCGTCGACGGCGTACGCACCGGTCCGGGCGCCGCTTTTTTGATGCCCGCGCTGCACCGCCCCAACCTCGCATTGCTGACGCAGACCCGGGCGCTGCGGTTGCGGTTCTCCGGGCGCCGCGCCGTCGGACTCGACGCGATTGGGCCGGGCGGCCCGATAACCGCGACTGCTGATCGAATCATATTGTGCGCCGGCGCGATCGAGTCGGCACATCTACTCATGCTCTCCGGTATCGGAGATGAGGCCATGCTCAATGCCGCCGGCGTAGATGTTCTGCTGCCGTTGCCGGTCGGGATGTCGTGTAGTGACCACCCGGAGTGGGTGCTGCAGGCCAGCTGGTCGACAGCACCCGGTCGGCCGGTAGTCGAGGTGCTGCTCACAGTAGACGACATCGAGATACGGCCATACACTGGTGGTTTCGTCTCCATGGTGGGCGACGACTCCTCCGGGCATCCAGATTGGCCGCACATCGGGGTGGCGCTCATGCGACCGCGGGCGCGTGGGCGCATCACGCTGCTGTCAGCCGATCCCGCTGTGCCGCCCCGGATCGAGCATCGCTACGACAGCGAACCCGGCGACGTCGCGGCGCTTCGGCGCGGTTGCGAACTGGCCCGGGAAGTGGCCGGTTCGGCGATACAGCGCAGCGAGCCGGCCTGGTCGACGTCGCAGCACTTGTGCGGCAGTGCACCGATGGGCAGTGAAACCGACCCGGGCGCTGTCGTCGACGCACGATGCAGGGTGCACGGTATCGAGGGGCTGTGGGTGATCGACGGATCGGTACTGCCGATGATCACCAGCCGCGGCCCGCACGCCACGATCGTGATGCTCGGGCACCGAGCGGCGGAGTTCGTCGAGTGAGCGCAGAGGTTGCCCGACTGCGACCACTGGCATCAGCGAAGCTGATAACGAATCGGCAGGTGCTTGAGCCCGCCGACGAAGACCGTTGAGATGAGCTGCGGTTCACCGGCCAGTTCAATCGATTTCAATCGCGGCAGCAGTTCGGTGAAGAAGCTGTTCACCTCCATGCGGGCCAGTGCGGCACCAAGGCAGAAGTGCACGCCATACCCGAATGACAAGTGTTTGTTGGGATCACGGCCGACGTCGAAGCGGAACGGGTCGTCGAAAACGTCCTCGTCGCGGTTGGCCGAGACGTACGACAGGTACACCGATTCACCCTTGGCGATCGGGACCCCGCGTACCGTCGTGTCTTCGGTGGCGGTCCGCATGAACTCCTTGACCGGGGTGACCCAGCGGATCATCTCCTCGGTGGCCAACGGCATCAGACCCGGGTTGTCTTGCAGGCGTTTTAGCTGGTCGGGATGGTCGATCAGGGCGTGCAAGCCGCCGGCGATGGTCGCGCTGGTGGTGTCATGCCCGGCAGTGGCGATGATCACGTAATAGGAAGCGGTGTCGACATCCGATAGCAGTTCGCCGTCGATGCGCGCGTTGGCGATTGCCGAGGCGAGATCTTCGGTGGGGTGCTCGCGTCGCGAAGCGGTGAGCGCATTGAAGTAGGCGAAGAAGTCGAGCAGAACCTGGAGTTGCTCTTCGGGCGTGTTGCCGCGCTTGAACTCCTCGTCGTCGCCGCCGAAGAGTTCCTGGGTGAGCCTGAGCATCCGGGGGAAATCCGATTCCGGCAGCCCCAGCAGCGACAGAATGACGTACAGCGGGTAGTTGACCGCGACCTCCATCACGAAGTCGCACTCGGGTCCGACTGCTGCCATCTTGTCGACGTAGATCTTGGCCAGTTCGTCGACGCGCACCTTCAGCGCCCGCATGGCCTTGGGGCGAAACCAGTCGGCACCGATTGCCCGCACTAACCGGTGCTGCGGGTCGTCCATGTGAATCAGCGTGCGCAGCCCCATCCCGGCGTCCAACTGGGCGCGTGCGATGTCGTCGTTCTCCGCAGTCTGGAGCAGTGGTCGCGGCTCGTTGATCCAGCGGTTGTTGTCTCGCTCGATGTCCATGATGTCGGCGTGCTTGGTGACCGCCCAGAACGGTCGGTACGGTGGGCAGTCGACCAGCGACACCGGCGCATGGGCGCGCAGATGGGTCAGCGCGGCGTGCAGTCGCGCTTCGTCGGCGTAGGCCGTCGGGTCGGCGAACACTTTTGCGGCCTGGTCAATAATCGGGGTGCTCATCGGGCTCCTTCGTTTGACGCGTGTCAACTTTTTCAGTCTGCCCGATCGCCGATATCACGGGAGAAGTTTCGCTCGATCCGTACCCTGAATTTCGTGCCGATCCGTTCGTCTCGTCGTCGCCGCGCCTGGGCCGTCCTGCTAGCGGCGGGGACGCTGGTGACCGGCTGCGCTCAGATCGGCGGTGCGCCCGCGGGGCAGTCCGTACCGCCGTACGCCGGCCCGCTGGATGCCGGCGTGGTGCGCACGTCGATGGGATCGTTGCGCGGTCTGGTGGCCGCGGATTATCGCCTTTTCGAAGGCATCCCGTACGCGGCACCGCCGGTGGGGCCGCTGCGATGGCAACCACCGCAGCCGGCGCCGCGGTGGTCGGGCATGCTGGACGCCAGCAAACCGGGATGGCCGTGCATTCAGGAAACGGGACACGACGTCCGGGCAAGTAGGCCGCCTAGCGAGAACTGCCTGACGCTCAACGTGTGGACACCGGTCGGTCGACGGGTCGCCGACAAGCTCCCGGTGATGGTGTGGATTCACGGCGGCGGCTTCGTCAACGGCAACGGCGCCATCTACCACGCGCGATCTTTGGTCGCCAAGGGCCAAATTGTCGTCGTCACGTTCAACTACCGCCTGGGTGCGCTGGGATTTCTGGCCGACCCGTCGCTCGGGTCGGCCGGCGACGTGGGCAACTACGGGTTGGCGGATCAACAGGCCGCCCTGCGCTGGGTCCGCGACAACATCGCCGCGTTCGGCGGTGATCCGACCAAAGTGACGATCGCCGGTGAGTCCGCCGGGGGCATGTCGGTGTGTGATCACCTGGTGGCACCCGAATCGGCGGGACTGTTCCGCGCGGCGATCATCCAGAGCGCGCCGTGTCAGGCCACGGCCGATCTGGCCACCGCCCAGCATGTCAGCGAGACCTACGCGGCATCGGTGGGCTGCTCCGATCCGCTCACCGCCGCCGGATGCCTGCGGGCGCTGCCGGCGTCGGCGTTGGCCCGGCCGCCCTGGTACTCCCGAATCGGCGACTCCGACGCCCTGACCGGGCCGGTCAGCGACACTCCGGTACTGCCGGACGGCGCGGTCGCGGCGATCGCCGCCGGTCACGCCGCGCGGGTGCCGGTGCTGATCGGCACCAATCACGACGAGTTCACCATGTTCGCGGCGTTACGGTATACACGGGCGAACCGCGTCATCACGCCCGCCGAGTATCCGCACGTGCTGGCCGACATCTTCGGCACCGACAGTCCGGCGGTGCTGGCGCACTACCCTCCGGCGCGCTACGGCGGGGACGTGTCGTTGGCCTACTCCGCGGCGGTCACCGACGGTGTGTTCGCCTGCGTCGCCGATCGGATGGCGTTCGCGCTGGGCCGCAGCGCACCGGTCTACGCCTACGAGTTCGACGATCCGCACGCCCCCGCTCCGGACATGTTGCATCGTGCCCCGTTTCCCGTCGGTGCCAGTCATTCGCTGGAGCTGCGCTATCTGTTCAACATCGGGGGCGCTCCGCCGCTCGGTCCGGCCCAGCAGGCACTGTCGGACCAGATGATCGCCTACTGGAGCCAGTTCGTGACCAGCGGGGCGCCCAGGGTTGCCAACCAGCCGGACTGGCCGGTGGCGCGTGGCGAGCACGCGCCCTGGATGTCGCTCCGGCCAGACGGCAGCAGGGTCACGACTGGCTTCGAACGGTCACACCAGTGCGAGTTCTGGGCAACCTTGAAGGGCAAGTCCTAGGGCAAGTTCTTAAGATCGGCGGCCGGGATGCGGCTCGAATTTTGCCGACGCCGCGATCTGAGGCATACTGATCAGGTTGCCTTGCGCCGGGTTAGCGCTTGGCCGGGCATACGACCGGCGCCCGAACGGGCGCGTCCGGTCCCCTCCTCGGAGCGCGACGAGATTTGGCATCGCAATGAGCGCGCCAGGGCTGCGTGCGGGCGACACCCGACCGCGGGGGCCGGTGGACCACGACAGATAAACAGTGGCGCAGCGTCGGGCGCGACGCCAGTCGGCGTAGTGCACGGGTCCGGACATCGGAGAGTGAGGTAGAGGTAGCGTGGCGGGACAGAAGATCCGCATCAGGCTCAAGGCCTACGACCACGAGGCCATTGACGCCTCGGCGCGCAAGATCGTCGAGACGGTCGTTCGGACCGGCGCCAGCGTGGTGGGGCCGGTGCCGCTGCCGACCGAGAAGAACGTGTACTGCGTCATCCGCTCTCCGCACAAATACAAGGACTCACGGGAGCACTTCGAAATGCGCACGCACAAGCGGTTGATCGACATCCTCGATCCGACACCGAAGACCGTGGACGCTCTGATGCGCATCGACCTGCCGGCCAGCGTCGACGTCAACATCCAGTAGGAGTTTTTATGGCCAGAAAGGGCATCCTCGGCACCAAGCTGGGCATGACGCAGGTGTTCGACGACAACAACCGGGTCGTCCCGGTCACGGTGGTCAAGGCCGGCCCCAACGTGGTGACCCGGATCCGTACACCCGAGCGTGACGGCTACAGCGCGGTGCAGCTGGCCTACGGCGAGATCAGCCCTCGCAAGGTCAACAAGCCCTTGACCGGTCAGTTCGTGGCTGCCGGGGTCAACCCCCGACGGCATCTGGCGGAGCTGCGGCTCGACGATGCCGAGGCGGCCGCCGGGTACGAAGTGGGCCAGGAGCTGACCGCCGAGATCTTCGACGCGGGAACCTACGTCGACGTGACCGGCACCTCCAAGGGCAAAGGCTTCGCCGGCACCATGAAACGGCACGGATTTCGCGGCCAGGGCGCCGGCCACGGCGCCCAGGCGGTGCACCGCCGGCCGGGGTCGATCGGCGGCTGCGCCACCCCGGCGCGGGTGTTCAAGGGTACCCGGATGGCCGGCCGGATGGGCAACGACCGGGTGACCACGCAGAACCTGCTGGTCCACAAGGTCGACGCCGAAAACGGCGTGCTGCTGATCAAGGGCGCAGTTCCCGGCCGCACCGGCGGGCTCGTCATGGTTCGCAGCGCGATCAAACGAGGTGAGAAGTAATGGCAGCCATCGTGATTGACGTGAAAACGCCGGGCGGAAAAACCGAAGGCTCGGTGGAGTTGCCCGCTGACCTGTTCGACGCGCCGGCCAACATCGCCGTGATGCACCAAGTGGTCACCGCACAGCTGGCGGCTGCTCGGCAGGGCACGCACTCCACGAAGACTCGCGGTGATGTCCGCGGCGGCGGCCGCAAGCCCTACCGGCAGAAAGGCACCGGTCGGGCCCGGCAGGGCTCGACACGCGCGCCGCAGTTCACCGGTGGCGGCGTGGTGCACGGCCCCAAGCCGCGTGACTACAGCCAGCGGACCCCGAAGAAGATGATCGCCGCCGCGCTGCGCGGAGCATTGTCTGACCGCACCCGTAACGGCCGGATCCACGTCGTCACCGAGCTGGTGTCGGGCCAGACCCCCTCGACCAAGAGCGCCAAGGCTTTTCTGGCGACACTGACCGACCGCAAGCAGGTGCTGGTGGTGATCGGACGCAGCGACGAGACCGGCGCCAAGAGCGTGCGCAACCTGCCCGGGGTGCATGTGTTGGCCCCCGACCAGCTCAACACCTACGACGTGCTGCGCGCCGACGACGTGGTGTTCTCCGTCGAGGCGCTGGGGACGTACATCGCTGCCAATACGAAGACTGCCGAGGAGGTTTGCACCTGATGGCCACCGTCACCGACCCCCGCGACATCATCGTGGCGCCGGTCATCTCGGAGAAGTCGTTTCGCCTCATCGACGACAACGTCTACACATTTTTGGTGCACCCCGACTCGAACAAGACGCAGATCAAAATCGCGGTCGAGAAGATCTTCTCGGTCAAAGTGGCCGCGGTGAACACCACGAACCGGCAGGGCAAGCGCAAGCGCACCAGAAGCGGATACGGCAGGCGGAAGAGCACCAAACGCGCCCTGGTCACCCTGGCGCGGGGCAGCAAACCGATAGACCTGTTCGGTGCGCCGGCGTAGTCGAGGGTAAAAGGACACGACATGGGAATTCGCAAGTACAAGCCGACGACCCCGGGTCGTCGCGGCGCCAGTGTCTCCGATTTCGCCGAGATCACCCGCTCGCGGCCGGAGAAGTCGTTGGTGCGTCCGCTGCACGGACGCGGCGGGCGTAACGCGCACGGCCGGATCACCACCCGGCACCAGGGCGGTGGGCACAAGCGCGCCTACCGGGTGATCGACTTTCGCCGTAACGACAAGGACGGCGTCAACGCGAAAGTTGCGCATATCGAATACGATCCGAACCGCACCGCCAATATCGCGCTGCTCCATTACATGGATGGAGAAAAGCGTTATATTATTGCGCCACAAGGACTTTCACAGGGCGACGTGGTGGAATCGGGCCCTAACGCCGACATCAAGCCGGGAAATAACCTGCCGCTGCGCAACATCCCGGCCGGGACCTTGATCCATGCGGTGGAGCTCCGGCCGGGTGGCGGCGCCAAGCTGGCTCGCTCGGCCGGGTCGAGCATCCAGTTGCTGGGCAAGGAGGGTGCGTACGCGTCGCTGCGCATGCCCAGCGGTGAGATCCGCCGGGTCGACGTGCGCTGCCGCGCCACAGTCGGCGAGGTCGGCAACGCCGAGCAGGCGAACATCAACTGGGGCAAGGCCGGCCGGATGCGCTGGAAGGGCAAGCGCCCGTCGGTGCGTGGCGTGGTGATGAACCCGGTGGACCACCCGCATGGTGGTGGCGAGGGCAAGACCTCGGGTGGACGTCACCCCGTCAGCCCGTGGGGCAAGCCCGAGGGCCGGACCCGCAAACCGCACCGGCCCAGCGACAAACTCATCGTCCGACGCCGGCGCACCGGCAAGAAGCATTCCCGCTAGCGTCCGGTGACGATGCGGAGCGCGCAGCGTGATGAGGAGCAGCCGGGCAATGAGTGAAGACCAGGAGTAGTCAAACATGCCACGAAGCCTGAAGAAGGGTCCGTTCGTCGACGACCATCTGCTCAAGAAGGTGGATGCGCAGAACGAGAAGAACACCAAACAGGTCATCAAGACCTGGTCGCGGCGGTCCACCATCATCCCGGACTTCATCGGGCACACCTTCGCGGTCCACGACGGACGCAAGCATGTGCCGGTGTTCATCACCGAGGCGATGGTCGGTCACAAGCTCGGTGAGTTCGCACCCACCCGGACCTTCAAGGGACACATCAAAGACGACCGGAAAGCCAAGCGGCGATGACAAAGGCTATTGGGGCAACTGGTACCACCGAATTCCCTTCCGCGACTGCTAAAGCGCGGTTTGTGCGGGTGTCGCCGACCAAGGCTCGCCGGGTGATCGACCTGGTGCGCGGCAAGTCCGTGACCGAGGCTCTCGACATCTTGCGCTGGGCGCCGCAGGCGGCCAGCGAGCCGGTGGCCAAGGTGATTGCCAGCGCCGCGGCCAACGCTCAGAACAACAACGGCCTGGATCCGGCGACGCTGGTGGTGGCCACCGTCTACGCCGACGGCGGCCCGACGGCCAAGCGGATCCGCCCGCGTGCTCAGGGCCGCGCGTTCCGGATCCGCCGACGCACCAGCCACATTACGGTGGTGGTGGAAAGCCGGCCGGTGAAGGATCAGCGGTCGCAGTCGGCGCGGGCGCGGCGCGCGCAGGCCAGCAAGGCCGCCGCCAAGGCGCCGGCCAAAAAGGCAACTGCCGCGAAGTCCACGGGGACTTCGAAGACTTCTCAGGCGAAGGGAGGCTCGCGGTAGTGGGCCAGAAGATCAATCCGCACGGCTTTCGGCTCGGTATCACCACGGACTGGAAGTCTCGTTGGTACGCCGACAAGCAGTACGCCGAATACATCAAGGAAGACGTCGCGATCCGGCGCCTGCTGTCCACCGGTCTGGAGCGGGCGGGGATCGCCGACGTGGAAATCGAACGCACTCGCGACCGGGTTCGAGTCGATATCCACACCGCCCGGCCGGGCATCGTCATCGGCCGTCGCGGTACGGAGGCCGACCGCATCCGCGCGGATCTGGAAAAGCTGACCGGCAAGCAGGTCCAGCTCAATATTCTTGAGGTGAAAAACCCCGAGTCACAGGCGCAGTTGGTGGCCCAGGGTGTCGCCGAACAGTTGAGCAACCGGGTGGCGTTCCGGCGTGCAATGCGCAAGGCGATCCAGTCGGCGATGCGCCAGCCCAACGTCAAGGGCATCCGGGTGCAGTGCTCGGGCCGTCTTGGCGGCGCCGAGATGAGTCGCTCGGAGTTCTATCGGGAAGGCCGGGTCCCGCTGCACACGCTGCGCGCCGACATCGACTACGGCTTGTACGAGGCCAAGACCACCTTCGGACGGATCGGTGTGAAGGTGTGGATCTATAAGGGCGACATCGTCGGCGGTAAGCGCGAATTGGCCGCTCCGGCGGCGGGTGGCGCGGAGCGTCCGCGACGTGAGCGGCCGTCGGGCACCCGCCCGCGGCGCAGCGGCGCCGCGGGCACCACGGCGACGAGCACCGAGGCCGGGCGAGCCGCCTCCGGCGCTGAAGAAGCCGCCG
>Ga0078972_1000588_pt1 | contig 25926 bp, 24 predicted proteins | sample YelNatPaOPGAMG01_FD_67568 | JGI IMG/M metagenome (GOLD analysis project Ga0078972, IMG submission 67568) | Hot spring thermophilic microbial communities from Obsidian Pool, Yellowstone National Park, USA - OP-RAMG-01 (SPADES assembly) (version 2) | ecosystem: Environmental > Aquatic > Thermal...
CCTTCTCCCCGTTGAACCGGGTTTTCAGGTACCGCCACTGGGCAGGCTTCAACCGCAATACACACCCTTTCGGGCTCGCTGCGATCTGTGTTTTTGTTAAACAGTCGGAGTCCCCTAGCCACTGAGACCTACTCCTTCACGGAATAGGCACCCCTTCTACCGAAGATACGAGGCTAGTTTGCCGAGTTCCCTCGCGAAGATTTGTCCAATACGCCTTGGGCTTCTCACCCAGGGGCACCAGTGTCGGTTCTTGGTACGGTCCCAACCTTGACTCTCAACAACTTTTCACGGATTCCAGGAATGAACTGAACCACCACTAGGGCGGCTCTAATCAATTCATCAACTTCTCACCATTACGGTACTCCATCGACTTGTTGATTAGAATAACCTGACGGGATCACTCAGTCTATCCCGAAATGTCATTGTTGAGACAGAACAGTTGGGGCAACGGAATATTAACCGTTTTCCCATTCGGCAATCTCAAGTTAAGAATTGCCTTAGGACCGGCTAACCCTCGGCTGACGATCGTTGCCGAGGAACCCTTAGCCCTTTCGGCGGAGTCGATTCTCACGACTCTATGCTGCTACTTTCACCAGGATCCACGATACTGTCGGGTCCATACCTCCTTTCGAAGATACTTCTGCCCCGGCAGCACGCCCCTCTACCGAATCACCTTTCGGTGTCCGAAGGTATCGGTGTATGGTTTAGTCCCGTCCATCTTCGGAGCCTGTGACCTCGATGGGTGAGCTATTACGCACTCTTTAAAGGATGGCTGCTTCTAAGCCAACCTCCCAATTGTCTTGGGTCACGAACATCCTTTAGTTTACACTTAACCATAACTTAGGGACCTTAACCTTCGTCTGAATTCTTCTCCTCTCGGGGATCAAGCTTATCCCGATCCCCTAGCACCAGGCTTCTACGGCTCTGGCGGATTCGGAGTTTGTTAAGAGGGCCAACCCTTTCGGGTTAGCTTGCCCTATACATTTCTCTACGCCACCAGACGCCTCTGCCCAGGTCTACCTGCGGGTAGTCTCGAGGGGAACCCGCTATTACCGGCCTAGATTAGCCTTTAACCCCTAATCCCAGGTCAACCGAACGATTTGCACATCAGAACCGGGTCGGTCCTCCACCCAGCTTTCGCTAGGCTTCAACCTGCCCAGGATTAGATCGACCGGCTTCGGGTCTCCCACCAGCGACTTCACGCGAGCTCACGTCGCCCCTCCCTTGCGGTGCGGGCATGTTGCTTTCGCTCCGGCTCCTTCTTTTCAAGAATTAGCCTCGCCGCTGATTAGAACTCCCTGGCCCGTTCTTCAACACGGACGGCAACACACTGATCAGTCATAGACTTCATCTCTTCCATGCATTGCCAGTTAATAGCCACTTGGTTTCAGGTCCTTTTCACCACCCTTTCGGGCTACTTTTCAGCTTTCCCTCGCGGTACTAGTATACTATCGGACTCGGGACATATTTAGGGTTGGATCTTAGTGAGACCCGTATTCCCGCGCGAAAACCGACGCACGGTACTCTGGAAATTCAAGCTTGTAGCTTGGATAGATACGTCCACGGGACTATCACCCTCTAAGGTGTAACTTTCCAGAAACTTAGACTTCCTATCCTAGGCATTAGCCTGACTCCGTACTCCACATCTTTCCTGTCTTTCGACAGACTATTCGGTTTGCCCTCTGCCGCTTTCGGTCGCCCTTACTAACGGCATCCCTGTTGGTTTCTTTTCCACCCGGTACTAGGATGTTTCGATTCCCGGGGTTCCCCCTCCCTTTCGGGAGTTTCCCATATGGGAAAGGAATTCCCATTCGACGATCTTCGGATCTTGGGCTCCCTGCGCCTCCCCGAAGCATATCGCAGCTTGGCACGGTCTTCATCGGTGCCCGAGCCGAGCCATCCATCAAGTGGCCTACGTACTGTAACAATCCATCTCAAATTCTAACCTTTGCTGACCTTCATTAACCCTTTTCAGGATTTCAGTCCTTCCCCTGTGACTATCTAATCACCGGGTGCATAATGAGCAAAACAACTATAGCAACACTCTGTATATATAGATTTCTTAACCTTCTATACCAGCCATTTATCTATGTCCCGGAAACTGTCATCGTAATATTTTTGAATTTTCTTACTTTATAGATAAACACGACCCTATTTTGCTGGATCTTCATGTTCAAGTTTCTTTCCGTAACCCTGTTTTATTATAATCTCAGCATACTGACGCGGCAGGGTCACTATATCCTCCTTTTTTAGGTCCACTGGTTTGCCCATTATGGACACGCCCTTGATTTCATTCAGCACATAGACCGTAACGTAGTCTTCCTCATTCTGCTTCTCAACCTCTTTGACTACTTCCTCCTGCTTTTCCTCCAGTGGAATTATCGCCTTTCCCCTCTCTAGCTGATCAGAGAACTCCTTGACAATTCCAACAATATTTTCAAAGAACACAAGTTCTTCCGGAGTCAATCTCCCCTCCAGTTCTTCCCTCACATTCTTGGCTTTTGCTCTCAGTATTTTCGATATTCTTATGTCTATTATCCTTCTGAATAACTTCTCTGAATTCTCTAATTCGTTCATAAGTCTACCAATCTGTCTTGAATTCTTCTTGACTGCCTCAATATCTATTTTATTTCTCAAGCCTTCAAGATAGTCCCGGACTTCCTTATAGAACTGTGGTGAAACCTGCTCTAGAGAATCAACGTTCTTGATCTCCAATCGCAGGAGACTGTTTAAACTTGATTCGTCTATTTCCCTTTTCATAAGGTGTCTACATACTTTTTGATTAAATATTATTTCCTCTCCAGTTCTTTCTTCAATAGAATGCTGGTCTCTTTGAACATCCTTGGAACTGATTCACAGTCATTGCCCTTCCCAATTAATTCAAAGCACTCATATCTCCCTCTGGTATTCCCTTGTGAAAGAGTAATCCTTCCTGCGTAATGCACATTTTCAAGTTTTGACATTTTGATCTTTACAGATGAAATTACATCCTTCTTATCGTAATTTCTGAAGAACTGGACAAATTCTTCCATCACAAATAGAATAGAACTGCACCCATCCATCTCTGAAAATAATTTATCTATGTTCCTCATCAATCCGTCCATACGATCTGTAGTCACAAAATTGAAATTTCTTTCATTGAAATCTGTGGACGAGTTCTCAAACTTTACTCCCTCTATTTTACCTCTTTCTTCACCTGTTCCGGTTACAAGCAGGAACTCCATAGAATCCGATGGAATATCAATGTCTCTTTTCAGATATTCAAATATCTTCATCTTCTCTGGATCTGTCATCCTTAGGAGGATGTAGCTGGATATGTTCGAGAGCAACGTAGCTTCAAGTTTCCCAGATATGGCCCCAAAAGATGTCGTGATGAAGAATGTCCTTAATCCAAATTTTCTCCCTGAGCTCAGCATGTCTGATATTACACTGCTTTGATAGTCCTGGGCTTCCTCAAGGAACAGATAATAATTTCCATTCCTCAGCGATGTTATAGCAAACCAAATGTAGACCGCAAATATGTTTGAAAGCAACCTTGAATCATCGTATCCCATTTTTCCTCTTTCAAGATCTATGATTATCAGGTTGCTCTCATTCATTATCTTTGATATTCTGCCGTCATCATCTGGATTGCATATGAACGAGCGAATGAATGGATCATTGACCAGGCGGCCTATTGCCCTCTCTGTACCTATTTTTTCGTCATTTGTCATAGAGGCCAGCTCCTCGAGAAATTTTCTCAAATTGTTGTCCTCGGATAATTCAAGCATCTTGTCTCTCGATCGATCATACTTCAGGATGTTGTAGAAATCAACAAGGGTTGCTCCCTTTACCCCAGCCAGGAGTGATAACCCCCTTGATATGATATCGTCCATCCTGGGCCCAACAAATGGTTCTGAGTATTGAAGCTCTTGAGTTGACCTCAATATTGATACAAAATCCTCGGCTATTCTGTAATTAAGATTTCCTCCACCTGCACCCTTAAGAATGTTTACTGAATTGTCGGAACTCGGGGATATGACAAATTTGTCAGTCTCAATTCCTTCCATTGCTTTGGCGGTATCCCCGTGGGGGTCAATGAGTATGACCTTTCCAGTTCCTTTCTCAATAATGTCTTTCATCATCGTGACAATAAGACTGCTTTTGCCAGAACCAGTGGAACCACATATGAGTGTATGGAAATTTTTCTCTGCATTCAGGAAGATGCTGCCTCTCATATCAGACTTTCCTATCTCTATTCCATACCCATCATTTGAAAGCATTTTGGAAGGAATGAAACGATTAACCTCCCACCAGGCAATTATCGGAAAACTGAACCCGATTGTACCTTTTCTGGTTGCAACTCCAGGGGATGAAAAAATGTGAGAAAGATAATTTCCAACACTGTTCCCATTGAATTTAGCTATGAATTTCCACCCAATTCTCTCTGATCTCTTCCTGGATATATCTGAGATTTTATCTTTATTTAGGCTGTCTGGCCTAGAGGGGAAATAATAATGTCTCATCTGAATATCTACGAATCCTTCCTCCTCTTCGTTCAAAATTCTGTACATCCCATCCGCATAATTTTCTTTGGAAAGAACCACCAATCTCGAGTCCCCGTGAAGAAATAATTTTCTTCCCTTTTCATTGAATTCAATTTCCCCTGAAAGCTTCCAGCCAACCTTTTCAGCAAGGGGGGCATCAACCTCAGGTAGGTATATCTCTGCGGGCCTGTTTTTTACCTTTAGAATCAGGACCTCTATTGTCTTACCACTTCTTAACCATGACAGCAGGAATGGATTATTTTCCTCTAACCTGGATAGTCGTTCAACCCTCAGGTATTTCATCTATTTTTTTCATCTCCTCTGCGTTTGACTGAACCCTGATTATTGTCCTAAACCCCGGTGCATAGAATAGCCCTAGGGAAAATTTTCCGTTGAACCCTGCCTCGACTTTCAGGAAATTTGATAAGCCATCATCCAGTGAATAGAACTTCACCATTTCTTCGCTCAGTACCTGATGACGGAAAAGAACGTGGATTGAACAATTTTCCATTATTGCAATGGAAGACCTATTCTTAAGGAAGTCATTTGATGATTGTGATATTAGGATGAGAGAGATCCCACTGTGTCTGGCATGCCTTAAGTACCTCTCCACAGATCCAACGGCATTATCCTCAAGCAGATAGTGCGCTTCGTCAATCACTATGTTGGTACTTCCCTTCCCCCCAGACCTCATCAGGAGATCAAGGGAGAGAAGCATGTAAAATGACAGCAGTTTCTTAGGAACGTTCCTGAGGTCTATCCTGATATCTCCATCCAGCATTGGATTCCTTCCTGCAGAAAACATCTTCAATGAACCTTCAAATATAGGGGAGACCCTATTGTAGGTATCCTGGCTCAGTGATCTTATTGCCGATTTTAGGTATTCCAATGATTCATTCTTTTCGTATAACGATGTGAGGGCGGTGTCTATGATCCCCTTATCCTCATTATTCAGGTCAAACAATGTTATCAGGAGTGATAATGCCCTGTCCACATTCTCCTTGACAGTAAGAAATTCCACTTTTTCGAACAGGTTCATTTCAATGTTCAGGAGATCTATGTCAGTACCCCCAATTGATCTATTTAGACCTTCATATTCACCCAATGGATCTATTATCTTGAGGCTTATTTTCCTGGTCAGTTTTTCTCTCAGCATGGTGATTTTGACAAAGAATGATTTCCCAAAACCAGTCATTCCTAGAACCAGTTCATGGGAAGATGGATAAAGGGACCTGTCCATGAAAATCGGAGCGCCTGATATTTCACAGTGTCCATAAAATGTCCCTTTATCGTGGAATATATATCCCTTATTTACGGGGATAAGGTAAGATGCAGAATCTGGGTCAGTAAATATACCCTCATTCTCTCCTCTTATCATCCTGTTCCTGGTTTTAACGTCTGAGAACCTTTTACTTTCAACCTTTATGCCGTTTTTCCTGAGGTGGCTGATTATTTCTTTCTTTAGTGGCATTAATTGCTCGCGAGGGCTTGTTACGATATAGGCAAGAGAGAGCTTCAACATCTTTGACCTTCCTGCAGCGACCTCTTCCTTCATGTTGTGTATATTTTCCAGAGACATTTTTTCAGATTCCATATTTCTGTCCAGCATCCTATCGTAATTTACAAGGTTCAATGTCCTTCTACCAATCTCTCTGGTTATCAGGTTCCATGTGACATCTTCTCCCATCGGACGTATGCTGACCATCTGTGCCACTTGGTTCTTTTCACCAGTCACTGTAGACCTGAATTTTGTAGTTATCTCAAAAGGGATATCCTTCATGCAAATGTATGACTTTGCACTGTTTCCATTTGAGAAATAGAACTCCTTCTGTACTGTTGATCCCTTGCCAATTCTAAATGAGGTCATTTAGCTTTTCAACCTCCTCCTTGGATAGCAGTCTGAACGATATTCCTGAAGAACTGAGCGCCCTTTCCAATATTTCAGAACCCTTTCTGTCTATAGATAAAAAATAAGCGTCAGCAAATGAGTCCGTGCATGAAAACAGCGAATCGTATTCCTCGATTCCTATCGTGAAATGGTCTGTAGGTATTCTGTATGGATATCTTATGACTGTCACATTTTCCGTAAGGGAATTTATAACCTGTGACCAGTGATTCAGTATCTCTTGATCCTGTACCTCTGACAGACCGTAATTAACCCCGAATATCTCATAGACTGCCCTTTCCTGAACATTTATCGGAACCAACCCCACCACAGAATCTCCCTTCAATTTTTTAACCAACGCCTGGTCAAGAAAATCGTATTGAGACTTCAACAGAAAGAGTGGGATGGAGAGGAGGCTCAACATTCCGTAAAATTTGAAGAAGAATATTGAGATCGATATAACAAAGGAAACGAAAAGTATTCTCAAAAGAACTTCCCCCTCTAGTGGACCTATTTGCAGGGCTGATGCCCGAAATTTGACAATCCTCACCATAGATCATTTCACCCTGAAGAAGAGAGAATTTTGCTTCCCATCCGTGGAACTGAATGAAGTGAATTGCCTACTTGAGCCTATCTTTGGGACAACACCCCCTCTACTTTCGTTCCCGTTTACAGGCATTTTCCCCAGGACTCCTCCTGCAACACCTCCTACATTCCTAGTAGCTATTTTTGGAGCGTTTATAGCCCCGTTCATTCCCCTTGAAACAGCCTGGCCAAGGAAAATGCCCCCAAGTCGTGAACCAGATGTAAGCGAAAGAAGTATTGGAATGATATCTGCAAGAGCGAGGAACCCCAAGACAAGAGTGCTGTCATTCACCACATATGTGCTCAATATCAGGGGGATAGAGATTAATATCGGAGAGATGAGCCCATCAATGAAGAGCGTCCATATCTTTCCACCTAATTGCCTTGTCTGGGGAATGAGAAGGAGAAGGGTGAATAACGGAATCAGTACCGGAAACGTGTAAATGACTGCCAGCCTCAGTGACAGGAAAAGTAAAAGGTACAGCATTAAAAAAACAAAAATTCCCAGAATCAAAGCACTGACTATTGACCCTGCACTCCCTCCTATCTCAAGTCCCCGCAGGATGTTGTTGGCGTTTGAAAATGAATGCCCCGGTGCTCCATAATTCCAAAGAGGAACATACAGCGCTGACCCGAGGAATATGATGTCTTGAATCAGAAAGAAGGAGATGTTTGAGAGAATGAGCACCAGTAGGACCTTGATAAGCACATTCTTTAGAGGACGGCCAAGATTAAGGCTGCTATTCAACAAAATTGTAAGTCCCAGTATTATTACAATAATTGTGAGTACTGGATCGTATATGTTGAACATTACGAAGTAATAGAGAGATGTTACTCCCCCTCCGATATTTCCACTTACGATATTTGGAAATGCCTCTCCTGGCTTCAAGAGATATTGAGAAATAAAGTTATTGTAAATTGAGACCAGGACTGGCTTTCCTGCAAGGACTATTGCTGATATTATGTAGCTTATCACCTTTATTATTGCATCTACCAGAGTGGATGTTAAATCCATATTTTCACTGGATTCAGCCTACTACTATGTAATGAATGACAGCATAGAGTACCCCGGAAACAGCCATTACAAAGATGATTGTGCCGATCAGAGCGTCCTTTGTTCTCTCCCTGGCGTCAGCCTTTCGGTCAAGATCCTTTGAGAAATAACCCATTGCAATGGGCACCCACAGGATGGCTATTATGAGAGCAGAAACGCCAGCCACTATGTCAAATGCCCTCTGCACAATGCTGTTTATTTCAGTAGAATTGTTTCCTGTTGCATACGAAGCAGTAGTTTGAGATAGCACTGACGCATGTGTAAATCCGTTAGGAAATACTGCAAAAATCACTATTAGCAATACCACATAAACAAGCTTCATTGCCCCTCCCCAATTTTAGAATATTCCCTGTTATTAAAATCTTGCTGAACTTGATTTAAGAAATGCAATAAAGGTTATAATTGATATAATATTCATATCTCATGGCTGATCAGTGTGATGTAACAGGCTGCACTAATGAAAAATTCAGGACAGTGCCACGGAAGTCGGCGGAAAAACTTTTTTCCCTGAATTCGAGAAGTACGAAAGTTCATCTGTGCAAGGAACATTACAAGCGGTACAAGAAAGAAACAAAGAAGGATAGGGATATCGAGAGGTTGACCTGGGTCTGAATTATGCATGGAGATTTGAGATGACACAAGATTTCTCGGAGATTAGGGAAAAGGGTAACCTTACATCAGCCTTGGTATTGATAGAACTACTCAAGGGAAAGAGAAAACTGAGGGAAATTTCTGTTGATTTGGACATGACCCCTCAGGGTGTGGCTAATTACCTTAAAATTCTCCAGAAATCAGGTTACATTGACAAGGATAATGAGCCTACCAAAAATGGAATTGCATTCCTCCAAAGAATTGTAGAGAAAATTTCATCTTTCGCAGAACACGCATATGAAGATACTGGAATAATATCGTCCTGCGAAGCAATAGCTGGGGAGGATCTGAGGAAGAACGAAAGGGTGAACCTTGTCATGAATGGAGGGATACTTTATGCGTACAAATATTCGAGGCCCACATCCAGCGGCATATGTGATTCTGATGTTTCTCAAGGAAGTCCCGTGAGGGTTTCAAAAATAGAGGGCGTCATAGACCACAGAGTTGGAAACTTCTTTGTTATGCCGGTTGATTTCGATGACTTCAACGCGAAAAAATTCGAAAAGTTGAAAGGGATCTTAGTTGAAAAGCAGGTCGGTTTAGTGGGAGCATACGGGACGCTTGCATTGAAGTTCTGCAATGCGGGTGGAATCGATCCTAATGTGTATGCACCGGTAGAGGCATGCATTGAGGCTGGAGCAAGGGGAGTAAACAGTCTCCTCGTATACTCCAATGAAATGGCTAGATTCCTTTTCCAGAAACTCTCTGCAAATATAAATAAATACAAAATCAATCCCAAGTTCGTAGAATTATGAAAGTAGTGGATTTGGACAGAAGGGAGGCAAGCATTTCGGAGTTTTTCGATAAGAACAGGCAAATGCTGGGGTTTGATTCCCCACAAAAAGCATTATTCATGACGGTAAAAGAGGCAGTGGACAATTCCCTTGATGCGTGTGGAGACCTTGGAATTCTTCCGGACATTACTGTGAAGGTCACTGAAATTGAGAAGGAAAGGTACGGGGTGGAGATAACAGACAACGGACCTGGAATTCCTCGAAAGGACGTTGGAAATTCTTTTGGAAAAATGCTGTTCGGCACGAGGTTCTTCGTTGAGCGACAGAGTAGGGGACAGCAGGGATTGGGGATTTCAGCCGCTATACTGTATGCCCAGAAAACTACCGGCTTTCCCGCAGAGATCACGACAAAGACAGAAAGTGATATGACTGCATACAAAATTGTTCTTGAAATAGATATTAAGAAGAATGAACCCCTTATTCATTCTACTGAACCTGTAATATGGGATGTTAAGAGCGGATTGAAAATATACCTAGTTCTGAAGGGGAAATACATTACTGGAAAGCAATCAGTTGAAGAATACATAAGGGAAACAGCAATAGCTAATCCTCACGCCTCATTTCACCTGTACCTTCCGGATAAAACCGTTGAGATTGGTCGGAGCGTGGAAGAAATCTCACCAATTCCAAATGCTGTCAAACCGCATCCTTACGGGGTAGAGCTAGGTGACCTGATATCGATTTTCAGGGAACACGAGTCTGAAGATGTCCAACACATCCTCGAAAATAATTTTTCAAGAATGACAAAACAGTCTGCAGAAGAAATCGTAAAGAAAAGCGGACTTGAAGGATTAAGTGCCTCATCCCTCAAGCAGAAAGATTTCGAAATCCTGTTAAAGACTATCAAGAACACTAGCTTCATGGAACCAAGGAAGGACTGTCTTTCCCCGATAGGGGTAGATGCCCTTTACAAGAGCGCAATTGCTTCATTCAGCGGTTTCAATCCCGCGTATTTTTCTCAACCGGTGATAAGGGGCCCCTTTGTATATTCGGGTCATCCATTTCTTACTGAGGCCATTGCTGTCTATGGGGGGGATCTTCCTAAGGAAGAGCCCATAAAAGTGCTGAGGTTTGCAAATAGGGTGCCACTTCTCTATCAGTCCGGCAGCTGTGCAATCACTAAGGCTGTTTCTTCACTTTCATGGAACCAGTATGGTTTCTCTCAGCCAATAAAAGATCAGCTACCCGTGGGCCCTCTTGTGGTGGTGATCCATGTTGCAAGTACCAAGATTCCATTCACGTCCGAGGCAAAGGAGGCAATAGCAACGGTACCAGAAATCATGGATGCACTGGATACCCTTCTAAAGGGCATTGCAAGACAGATCAAGACAATGAAGAAGAAGGAGGCCCACAAGATGCAGGTTGAAGAGAAATTTTCTCTTATTGAACAAATTCTACCAGAAATAGCCATAAAATCTTCCAAAATATTGGGTAAATCTCCCCCAAATATAAAGCCTATAATTTCAAAGGTTATGGGAGTTGTGGCATTCAGGGAGATAGAGGGGGAGCTCTATGCCGAAAATTTTACTGAAAAAGTCCAAAGCTTTCAGGTTGTCCTTAGGGGGGAGGAGGAGCACAGGCAGAAGGTGAAGGATCTGAAGCCGTTTCAGAAAGTTAAACTGAGCTTCTCCAGGGAAGTGGTGGGATCATCAGAAATTTACGCTGACCTTCCTGAGTCCATTCTATTGGGAGCTTATTCTCTCCCGGAGGTGTTTAAGAATGAATGAAAAGTTATACAATATAGTTAAGGAAATTTATGAGGAAATGAATGCAGGTAGGATACCAAAGGTCGAGCTTAAATCGAGAAATAAGGAAAATATTATTTTTGACCCTCGGACCGCTGTATGGAAATATGGAGCCAATACAGTGAAAAGGTATGCATCCAAGGCGAGCTCGGCTAGGAGCATCCTGAAGATGCTTTACATAATGGGATTCATCGATGAAATGACTGAGGGAAACAAAACATCGACACTGAGGGAAATGTATTACATCTCCGAAGGATGGAACCTGGGAAAATTCGAAAGTCAGGATGAGTCTGATCTTATGGTGGAAGACCTAGAGGTCATGACCAACGTGCTCAGGGAAGAGATGAGATTGAGACCTGAAGAGAGTGGCGCATCGGTGATTGGCAACCTGACTCTCACAGAACTGAACAGGAAGGGGGAGAAGAAGAGGATCAATTGCAGAGACGATGTAGGGGACGCAGGCTACACTATTCCCTATAACGTCGAAAAGGAGAAGATAGAGTTCGTATCATCTGACGTTGACTTTGTCCTGGCTATAGAGACCGGAGGTATGTTCGACAGGTTGGTGGAGAACAGGTTTGACGAGAAGATGAGGAGTCTCCTGGTCCACATTAAGGGGCAACCGTCCAGGTCCACAAAGCGACTCATAAACAGACTTAATAGGGAGATGAATTTGCCTATTGTTGTATTCACAGATGGAGACCCTTGGAGTTTCAGAATTTACGCCTCAATAGCTTATGGGGCAATAAAGACCGCGCACATTTCAGATATTCTTGCAACCCCAAATTCTGAATTCGTAGGTATAACTGCAAGCGACATATTGAGGTATGACCTTCCAACAGACAAGCTCAGTGAGAAGGACATTGAAGCCCTCCATGCCGAACTCGAAGATCCGAGATTCAACACTCCATTTTGGAAAGGAGAAATTGAAACCATGCTCAAGATTGGAAAGAAGGCAGAACAGCAGGCCCTAGCCAAATATGGACTTAATTTTGCCACAGACTCGTATCTACCGGAAAAATTGCAAGAAAATGGAATTATATGAAAGGGAAGATTTCAATTTTGATCCTCGGATCAATTGCAACATTTCTTGCACTGGGTGACAGATATGTCATCTCCTCCCTTTACCTCGAGTTGATGAAACATTATTCGCTCCATTCTACTGTAATCTTCTCGTTTCTCTTTTCTTCATTCTATCTTGGATACACCATTACCCAGGTCCCTGGAGGCAGGTTGGCACAAAAATATGGGCCTTCAAGAGTTGCAGGCATCTCAATGATAGCCTGGTCCGTTCTATTCATCCTCCTGCCTATAACTCACACCTTTTCGGTTTCAATTGCTACAGCATTCATTCTTGGTGTCTCCCAGGGGCCGATTTTCCCATCCGTTATCTATCTTGTGAGGCTATTCAACAGGGACAGAGAATATGCTACAGCTTCGGGAATCATCGGAGCAGCTGGAAATATTTCCCCTGCAATAATTCCCCTTGCTTCTCTTGGATTCATATACCTCACTGGGAATCTGGAGATTCCATTTGTATTCTTTGGATTGCTCGGCATAGCGGGCGGAATTTTCTTTGTCTCTATGAGGACAAAAGAGACCAGGAACGATCACCTAAGGAATTTCAGGACGTTCCTGACTAAAAGGTTCATCGTCTTCGGTCTCTCCTTCCTGGTTTATGATTTCTTCTTTTACGTATTCCTCACCTGGTTCCCATATTTCCTGAGGGCAAGGTTCTCTATTCCCCCGGACGATTTCCTGTTCAGTTCTGTCCCCTGGATTTTCATGTCCGGAACCGCTGTGCTGTTTGGGATATTGCTGGACAGGATAAACAGGGATGGTATGATTTCCCAGGTCTCTTACGTCCTGGTGGCTATTTCAGTGGTTGGCATGGCCCTCTCGAGGAATCCTTTCCTGTTCCTATTCTTTGTTGCAGTTGGCCTCTCATTCCTGAACCCAATTTTGATTTCATCCTGGCGTTTATCAACGCGACTTGCAGGGGAAGAAAATTCTTCATTTGTTGGAGGGTGGATGAATTTCTGGGGGAATGTGGGTGGAATTCTGGCTCCTGTTATAATTGCCTCTTTGGATGAGATCGTTGGATTGACCAAGACGTTCCTTATCTCTGTAATAGTTCCCATTATTGGACTCGGGACATGGATCATAATGTCAAGGTGGAAATTCGATGAGGAATAGCGCGATAGATCTATTTTCAAGGAAGACGGGAATCCCTAAGGAAGAGATTAGTAACAGATATGAGATAATAGGAAAATCTATGGTGATCCGAATCCCGCAGCAGTTTTATGACGAGAAAATGTTGCTGGCAAAGGCGCTGCTCTCATCATTCAAGTTGTGGTCAGTTTACGAGTATTCTGGAATTGAAGGGAAAATGAGGGTACCAAAATTGAACCTCCTGGCAGGAATTGGAACGGACGTAGTTCATTCTGAGAATGGAATAAAATATAAACTGGATCCCTCAAAGATCATGTTTTCTAAAGGGAACAAGAACGAGAGACATAGACTTGTCGGGCTAGTTGGAAAGGGGGAAACGGTGCTTGACATGTTTGCAGGGATAGGATATTTCTCATTGCCCATTTCTTTCAAAGCACTTAAGGTGATCGCCTGTGAGATCAATCCGGAAGCATTTCACTACCTGCTGCTCAACAAGACATTAAATAAAGCAAATAACGTGATCCCTGTTCTTGGAGATTCAGCAAAATTGGAATTCAGGGAAATAGCAGACAGAATCCTGATGGGTCACTTTGATTCCATGATTTACTTCAGACAAGCACTTACGTACCTGAAAAGGAAAGGGATCGTACATATGCATCTCCTCGTGAAAAGGGGAGATGAGGACGGCTACAGAGAAACATTGGCAAGAGAGGAGGATGTTAGCAGTGTGGAGATGCACAGAGTCAAAGGTTATTCGCCAAAAATGGATCACATCGTTTTTGATGTTGAAGTGCAAAAGAAATAATATTAATGAGTATTGGGAGATGTGACAATTCTGGACACGCTGATTGAGGAACAGGAAAAATTCAGGAGGAATGTGATAGGCCTTCAACCATCTGAAAATACCATCCCGAGGAAGGCACTGAGGGCTATGTCTTCTGATTTTGAACAGAGGTATTCGCTGGTGATTGATGCGGATTACAGGAATTCAAAAATTCATAATGCGTATGCAGGGACAGAGAGATCAGAGGCACTTGTTGAAACTGTTGAAAAACTCGCTAGAAAAACTTTCAAAAAAGGATTCGCTGACGTCAGACCGATCTCTGGCCACATTGCCGCTCTTCAGGTCATAGGTAATTCTCTTAAAAGAGGGGAAAGATTCCTCTATATTCCCGTCAGGTGGGGTGGCTATGACGGATATGAACCTCAATACCTTCCTGCCATGTTAAACATCCGTGGGGAAAAAATTCCAATGAAAGGCTGGAAAATAGATTACGAAAAAATTGAAAAATTCAAAAAACATTATTCCGCAGTTGTACTTGGGGCTAGTATTTTTTTACATCCCTATGATCTCAGGAGAATAAAGGAATCGTTTCCCGATTCATTAATTCTTTACGATGCATCACATGTATTTGGCCTTCTCTCAAGCAACCAGTTCCAAAAGGATATGAATATTGTAGATGTGGTATACGGTAGTACCCACAAAAATTTTCCTGGACCTCAGGGAGGACTGATTGTGGGCAAAAAAGAATTCGAAGATACTGTGAAGGCAGGTGCAATCTGGAAATACTATGACAATTTTCATTTGGCTAGGATAGCCTCTCTTGGATTTTCTCTGGAATACCTGAGCACTTTTCCGTATGGGAAACTTTGCATAAATAATACCCGTGCTCTCATTAGAGAACTAAAGGAAAGATCTATTCCCCTAGTCAATTCACCAACAGTTACTGAAAGTTCAATGTTTATGCTTGATCAAGAAAACATTTCAGGAATATCAGACAGGATGGAATCTGCGGGTATTCTGATAGACAAAATCGGCAGAGTGGGGTTGAATGAGGTAACGATGAGAGGGCTCACTGAAGAGGACATGATCCCACTGGCTGATGCAATGGAACACATCCTAAAGAACGAAGTAGATGAGGCAAGGAAGGTTGTAAAATCAATTTTGGTCAAGATGAGATGGCCAGAATAGGAATAGTTTCTCTAAACTCTTCATGACCCTATAATCTTTATTGGTCCTGAGCAAATTCCAGAATAATCTGGATTTTATGAATAGGAGGAGTGGTGGTGTGCAATTATGCGGTATGTTCTTTCATCTGGAGAACTGGACTCATATTTAAATGCCACAACATTTCAAAATGTTTTTACACCATGTTTAACTGTTGGATTATGACAGTTAATGTGCCACTTAAGAGGCGGTTTTCAACCATTGTCAGTTCCATGAAACCATCTGCAATCAGGATGCTTCTCAAGGTTACTGAAGATCCTGAAATCATTTCATTTGGAGGAGGGCTTCCGAATCCTGATTCATTCCCTCTTGAAGATGTCAAGAAAATATTTGATGACCTGATCATGAAAAATGGAAAAAGGATGCTCCAATACGGCGCCACTGAGGGCTTGAATTCATTGAATGTTGCCCTGGCAAAGAGACTGAATGAAAAGGAGAAGATAAGCTGTGGGCCGGAAAATATCATCCAGACGACAGGTTCTCAGGAAGCACTATACATGGTAGGAAAGATATTTGCGGACCCGGGACAGTATGTGATAAGTGAGGCTCCGACGTATACTGGAACCATTACCGCCCTTAGAGCATCCAACATCAGGATGATAGGAATAGAGATGGATCATTACGGAATGAAGATTGATTCGCTAAGGGATACACTGAGGAGATATCCTGATCCGAAATTCATCTACGTCATCCCTAACTTCCAGAACCCAACTGGTATTACCATGAGTCTTGAAAGGAGAAAGGAACTCTTAGAGATCGCGGAAGAAAGGAACTTGACAATCATTGAAGACGACCCATATGGTGCACTGAGATTCTCCGGTTCTCACATCCCATCATTAAAATCCTTGGATAGAAGCGGAAACGTGGTGTACCTAGGAACTTTCTCCAAGGTCCTAGCACCAGGATTCAGGTTGGGCTACGTGGTAGCGACCCCTGATGTTATTGAAAAACTTAACCTGGCCAAGCAGGCTCTCGATCTTGCCTCAAGTACTCTTTCCGAATATATTGCTGAAGCCTATCTGTCAGAAGGTTACATAGAAAAGCAGATTCCCAAGATTATCTCCCTCTACAAAGAGAAAAGGGACTTGATGATTGAATCATTCGAAAATTATTTCCCAGACGATGTAGAATTTACGAGACCAAATGGGGGGATGTTCATATGGGTCACAAGGAAGGGCTCTGATACGGACAAGCTGTTTCCAATTGCCATGAAGAAAAAGGTTGCCTATGTTGTCGGATCTGCCTTCTATCCTGATGAAAACAATCATGAGTCAATGAGGCTAAATTATACATACAGTTCAAACGAAAACATCATAGAGGGAGTGAAAAGGCTAGGGGATGTATTCAGGGAGTCTAAATAATTTCTCTCAAAGGAATACGGGTTCAGCTTGGCACATTGGATTTAGATCATTCCTTCAAGTATTCCATCAAAGATGATGCAACTATTTCGGAAACGCTCATCCTAGAAAATGGACCCTCTATAGTGTCAGTGGTGGACATGCTGTTGACCAGACCTGCATATTTGGAAGTACCTGAAACAAAAAGGCCGTGAACACAGTATACATTTATCATTGAAACACCTTGTTGTCTCAGAACCTTTGATGATTCAAGAATAGTTCCACCGGTCGATATAAGGTCATCCACCAGGGCCACCTTTTTCCCTTCCAGTTTTATACCTTCCGGGACAGTAATCTCCACTTTGGTGTCTGTCACCCTTTGTTTGTTCAAATATATTGATTCAAGTCCTGCTCCATTTCCTATGTTTCTTGCTTCTTCCCTGAATCCGTCATCTGGGGATATTACTATTTCGTTTCCGTCCTCTTTAACCTTCTGACTGATAACAGGTTCTGCCCTTATTTCCACCCCTTTATTCCCCAGGAATGACATTCCTTCAGGCGAATGCATGTTAACGACGAATATTTTGTCAAATCTTTCTTTGAATACATCGGCAAGTACTCTGGCGCTGACTGCTTCATACCGCTGAAACATGGCATCCTGCCTGGCATAACCGAAATATGGGACAACAAGTACCTGCCTTTCGGCACCCGCATTTTTCGATGCATCATGTGCTAGCAGAATTTCGATTATTCCTGTATCAGGGTATGTGCTGCCTATTATAATGGACCCATCAAGCTGCTCCTCTATCTTGAGGTAAAGCTCTCCATCCGCAAATCTCCTCCTTGTTATCCTTGCCAGGGGAATATTGAGAATGTTCGATATCTTTACTGAAAGCCCTTCAGAACTAGACGTAGATACTACTTTCACAAGGCTAGATACAATTGTCGTTAAAAAACTACCCGTTGTTCAGTTCAAGAAGGTCTCTCATCCTAAAATTGCACCTTTTCATGAGGTAAGAATGAAGTCTTTCTAACCTTGGTATCTCTGATTGCAACCCTTTTTTCCTGTAATCTTCAATTGTTTCGTTCAACTCCACAACCGTGTCACCTTTGAGTAAGGTATCAGAATCGCAAACAATCTTTTCCTCTAAGGTTCTTGGGATGTAATCCAGTTCAGGGAGATTGAATCTTCTTGCAGTCTTTCTGAGAAGCCCTGCACCCACATGGGTACTGCAGAATCTTGCGATTATCTCGTCAAATCCTTCTCCCCTGAGTATTCTGTATCCCTCAGCACCGTGAGAAATTCCAGTCGTGACCGTTTTGCCGATGTCATGAAGGAGAGCTCCAGCCTCTATAAGTTTCCTGTCTGCAATGCAGTTTTCTGCCATTTTCAAGGCAACTTTGCTGCACATGATTGAGTGTCTTTTTAGCCTATCATCGGCTCCGTACTTATCAAGCAATGCCAGGCATTCATCCGTGCCGGGTATCCTAAGCACTTTCTTCCCTCTCTCTGTTGGGATGATCTTGAGCTGGCCATAAAACTCCTTTTGCCTCCCCAGCCTATAAAGGAATAGTGAAAGGGCAGAGACTTCAGAATGGGGCTGGTTTTTAACTGCTATGTTATAATCGGCAAGCTCGTAAACCTCCCTCGGAACTTTTTCTGATCCCACTATCACCATTATGTCGTCTATTTCCCTAATTTCTTTAATTTTTTTTTCGAGGGGAATTCCGTACATTGTAAGGTGAACCTTCTTTCCCTTAAACCTCTTAATTTCACTCAGATAGTTACCGAACTCTATCGAAAAATTACCTCCGAATTTCTCAGTCACCTTTGCCAAAGTTCTCGCAAGTTTCTGATCCTCTCTGTCAACTATTATCCTGTCAGCCCCGAATGCTCTGGAGACAAGGGCCACATGGGTAGTTATTCTCTTGTCTCTCTCTGGCCTGTGCCCTATACGTAAAACTGTAATCAAGGTACTTTCTCCACTTTCATTCCTTTAATAGTGAGGTGTTTGCTCCTCTTTATTATTGCCCTGACGTATGTCGGTGACTGATTGAGCTTATCCTGTATCTCTGCTATATATTGTATCCCATCATCAATCATCTTTGTAATCTTCTTGCAGTACTCCTCTACTTCGTCGTCCTTTAGGGAAGCCACGTAAATCACATCACCGGCCTCCTCTGTCGGGAGAAGCACATTTATCTGTATACTTGTATAGTAATTGTGGAATATCTTCTGAGGTCCTTTGGGGGTGTTGGACCACTGCGATTCCACAAATTTTATTTTTTCCATATACTTCAGATATTCCACTGCCTTGGGACCCAGTTTGTCCTTCACATCTTCTTCTGTCATCCATGTTTGATTAAGCAATTTCAGTAGTTCGCTCTTTAGCTTGTCGTTGGAAATAGTAAAAATCGTTACCAGGTCTCCAACGTCATTCACTACTTTAATCTTATTCATAAATATCCCCCGTATTCCTTCATCATTTAAATACTTTAATTACTTAAATATAATTTAAAGAGAATATATAGAAATCATTAAGAAAAAAATAACAGGAATCAGTCCCTCTTTACAGCAAGTGTGTGGGCAATTGCAAATGGAACTGCTACCCACAAGATTCCTGCAATTACAATGTACAGTGGAGTGACCCCGAATGCCGCAGGATTTATGCTCTGACCACTTGAAAATATAGAACCCACCTTCTGGGTGAAGAATAGTTGCACCAGTGATGCATATCCGGCAGGACTTGCATAGTCAAACATGACAGATGATGATACATATGCTGCACTAGTAGGGGAAAGAGATAGAGCCGATGCTGCCACATCAAACAGAACTGACCAGAATAGATCGAATATGATGAAAACAGCAATCAGGAGACCTAATAGAGCCCCCTGTGACTTCAGGATGTGAGAAAACAGGTATGAAAGGGCCAGGAATGAAACGCCTATTATAGAATATGCCCAGGCAATGTATAGAAATAGCGATGTCGGTATGTAAACGTTATTGTATTTGTGAAATATAACATCAGAAACCGCCACTGCTACGATTATTGATGAGACTATGACGACGGAGTTTGCCAGGAACCTTGACCTTATGAGCCCTCCCTTGGTTATAGGCCTCTTTATCACAGATTCCAGAACGCCAGTTGTCCTATCCTTCCCGTAGGTGAGGTAACCCATAAATATGGCCAGCAATGGGATGAACAGAGTTAAAATTGTTCCAACTGACGAGAAGATATCAGATGCAATGGAGCTCGTCGTAAGAGGGGTATACACTGACATTGTCCCTACGATATATGGTCCGGATGAAACATTATTCTGAACGATCATTACCGCGTTGATTTTTTCCAGAGAACTGGCGTTAAGAGATGGAAATAAAGCAACATGTGTAAACCCTGAATAATTGTATTCTGCAATGTTATTTTCAATGATACTTGTCGGCGGAGCCCCCAGAGAATAATGGCTAAGATAAATCGTGGCTGGTGGAGAAGTATTGCCATTGGGGCCGACATAGAAAATCAGTGCTCCGAGGCTTGATGAGTTTTTGGGATTCTGAAGCCCCCCTACAACGTCGTATCCAGAATACGGGGAACGGGGGTTAACAGTCAGTACACTGCTGCTTTCAGTTGACCTGAAACCAAATGCCCTGACGGAGTAATTGACGTAAAGGGTGGTCAGAGGCTGTTTCATACTGATATTGAATTCATAAATACCTGGAGATTTATTCACTCCAGTGTAATTTGTCCCATTCATGACTACTGTAGGCACTGTCCCTGTTGACGGATCACCGTGCTCGTTATATAGGAAGGTAACAACAGTCAGGTTATCTCCATTTATATAGTACCCACTTATATCGCTTACCTTCGCACTTGAGGCACTTGAAATGGAGGTTGCCCCAACCTCATAACTTATGAGTGCAGAAAGCCCAATAATCGCAACTATCATGATTATGGAGAATTTACTGGTAACAGACCTTTCAATTTCATAGAATACTGGCCTCATCAGTTCTCACCTATCGTTTTGAAGAAGAATTCCTCAAGGGATTCGCCGAATGGTTCAAATCTTCTAACGTGGTATCCAGATTTGACAAGGTCTTCAACAATTACTGGATACTTTTCCCCGCTCAGTTTGAGAGTAGATAAAAGTACTTTTCCGTCAGTACTTTTGACTTCCCCGTACTTTTCCAGTATTTCTATCGCTCCTTTATCAATGTTATCTATTTCTATCGTGATTCTTTCCAAACCAAGATTCTTGAGCTCTGACCTAGTCAAAATTTTCAGAAGCTTCCCGTGATGAATTATCGCAACTTTATCTGAAATCGCTTCTATTTCTGTAAGTATATGGGAAGAAAGCAGTATAGCCTTTCCCTTCTGCTTTTGACTTAATATCAATTCCCTCACGAACTGAACACCCTCGGGATCCAACCCATTCAACGTTTCATCGAACATCAGGTTGCCAGGATTCCCGATAAGTGATTCGGCCAGAGAGAATCTCTTTTTCATTCCTTGAGAATAATTTCTGAGTTTCCTGTCCCTGTAATCCCATAGGCCAACTTCCTTCAGCAGACGGGTTATGATATTTTCTGCTTCCTCTCCCTGTATACCATAATATCCCGCGAAATACCTCATCAGGGGAATTGGTTTCGCATTTGTCTCATAATTTGGGAATTCGGGAATCCATCCAAGATTTCTTGACGTTTCAGGTTTCTCCTCTGTTACACTCTTTCCATCTATGTAAACATCCCCTTTGGTAGGAAGAGTTACTCCTGAAGAGATCCTAATTGTTGTGGTCTTCCCTGCGCCGTTTAGCCCTACAAAACCGAGTATCTCCCCGTTCTTTACCTCGAGTGATAGATTTTCGACTGCTGGGCTCTCCTTTCTTGAATATACTTTTGTAAGATTCTCTATTGTGATCATTGATAGTGCCTTCTTAAATTGGACATTCCATATCAGAAAGTGATATAAAACCTTTCTTAAATTCCCGACTTTGTATCACGTTGTGTCTATAGAATCTCTCTAACTGGCCCTAAAAAGTATAAGGACTGCCCTCCTCATCGGTTGAATTTTACAAGGTATCAATCATTTTGCTCCGCTTGGTATCACTCCCTTTTTCGTTTCCACAGGATATTCAGAATCCTCTGTGATGCCATGAAGTGCTACTCCAATGATGCTTATTATCAGGTAAGATATCAGAAATACTGCTAACAGGGATACCACAATACCCATTACCTCTATACCAAGTTGATGCACTGCCAAAATTCCGCCCCCGAATAGAAGTCCATTCGGTAAATTTGAATTTCCAGATGCGCTTGCAAATACATTTTGAGTGAAGAATGCTATCATCGAAACTCCAAAAATTCCACCCAAGAAATGCTGGGGCATGAGACCCACTGGATCCGAGAACCATTTGAAACTTGAGAAAAGCTTCTCCCCACCTACGAAAAGTGCACCTCCGATCAGGCCTAGTATTATCGCACTTCCGGGACTGACAAATCCGGCTAGAGGTGTTATCACGATTAGGCCCATTAGGAGGCCGTTGGTGGCGTAAAGAATCCCGGGGTTCTTTTTGGTTTCTGTATATTTCACTCCCATGGCCGAAAGCATTGCAGCGGCACCAGAAAGGAAAGTTGTTACCGCGGCCACAACTGATGCTCCATTGAAGGCAAGTGTACTGCCTGCGTTAAAACCAAACCACCCGATTAGTAGAATCAAGATGGAGAGCGCGAGCCACCCTTCGTTTACCTTTATTGGTTGCTGGTTGCTAATTTTGAGCCCTCTTTTCTTCTCCTCATGCCAGATCCTATACATTATTGCTAGCCCAGCTGCTCCGGCAGAAGCGTGGATAACAAGTCCCCCTGCAAAGTCCCTCATTCCAAGCTCATACAGCCATCCAGTGGGATTCCAAACCCATGATGCAGGCAGATTCCATATGATGATGAAATATGCAATTGAAAATAAGAAGAAAGCGGAGAGCTTAACCTTTCTTAAAATTACTACACCAACTAGTGCAAGGGCTACTGCTGCACAGGCAGTTTCAAAGAAGAAATATGTGCTTGCAGAAAGTCCTGCAGCAAAATACTGCGTTGAGGAAGACCACCAGACAGAATTAATGAATGATGATTGATTAGAAGTGAAGAAACCTAGGAAAAATCCCTCTTTGTAGAACGGATTTCCTATCACACCATAAATTGTTGGTGCGAAGGCAGTATTGAATCCGATAATTGCCATTACAAACAATGAAGTTCCAAAAATCAGGAGAGTTTTCAGAAGACTCCTATTGAGGCTCTCTCCAAGTTCACCTATCTCAAGAAATCCAACTGCAACCACCATTGAAAAAACCAAAAGTCCTGCAATTATCACCCAGATATTATTGAGGAGGAATTGGTCTATTGGCATAACAATCTGCCTCCCCTAAATATCAATAGACCCTGAACAAAATGAACGAATTTTCAGCGAGACCGTTAACGAGACAGGCTTGATAACATGATATTCCCAACAAATGATAGGTCATGTTATAAAAGTACCTTGTTCATAAAATACTTTTTGCCAGTAGGATGTGCCAGTTTAAGGTAAACCGCGTGGGCTACATGATAGAATATATAAGCATCCAGTGATAATGGAAATTACCTGTTTTTATGAAAGGTGATAGGGCTAAAATCATTCCATCCTTGATAAGAATTATTGAGGTTAAATGTTAGCCAAGTCACTGACCCGTGCATTTAGGCAATGGAGATGTGGCGACAGTGAGGTAACTTCATTTTAACTGTTCCACCTGAATTCAGTGTTATCTCCTCATGAAATGAATGGTGAGAATCAATTAAATATCTGTAAAAATATACCATGAAGTGAAGAAATTTCAGCCTGATTCCCTGGATGAAAAAATAATAGAGCTCATGGAGGAAGATTGCTCTCTTGGGTACAGGGAGATTGCAGAGAAACTTGGAAAAAACATCTGGAATGTCAGGGACAGAATCATTCACTTGAAGAGCAAGGGAATTATAAAAAAGTGTAAAGCTGAAGTTAATTACAGCGAGATGGGTATGAGATGCAGGACTCTAATCACGTTTAATCTTCCTGCCGAAAGCATAGACGCATTCATCTCATTTATCAGATCAAACAAAATGTTCAAGAGATTAATAGTGACAACTGGCCAGAGAAGATTCCACCTGGAGGCGGTTGGAGAAGACTGCAATAACATTAGATTATATGCGATGAAAAATTTTCCTGACTACAAGGTGTACGATGTGGAATTTGAAGTGATCCTTGACATTCCTATATGAATATGATGCGCTAAAATTCTTCTGATTGACAAGTTTCTGCTATGACTATCCCATTGATCTAACCATATTTATCACTAGCGTGAAAAAATAAACATAAAAAAATGGAATCATGGGGAATAAAATTTATCTGCTGATGAAAATTTGCATTTTGACCAATTCTACCATGGAACATTTTCAATTTGTTCTACCCAATGGAATGCCTAAATATCCAGCTATTGATGCCACAATGAGGTATTACTGCTCCGCTAAATTGCACTTCAAATTTGTGGAATCACAAATAATTGACTGATGAGAGATTTTTAACACAGTATTTGCTTATAACTTTTAATTACTACCTAATCATTGTAAATCGTGAATACTGATAAAATACGCATACATGAACTGGCAACTTATGAAAATTACCACTTGCTCCTGAACGGAAAATCTACTACCAAATGTGGTGAGACAAAATGATGTCTAGCGAAACATTATCAATAAATAATTCTGTTTTGATTGAACGAGAGAGGAAAAATGAATATGTTACCCCGGAATCACTTTCAAATGCAATAATTTATGCTGCAAAACTGAAGGGAATCACTATAAGCGAAGAGGCATCAGAGACTGTGGCCTCAGAGGTCATGGCCTTCTTCGGTTTCTACTACGAATGTATTGACAACTATCTTGAAAACGAGGATAGGCAAAATATGTACCTTCTAGAAGATCTGGATCTTATCAGACTACAATCTGATGAAGTTTATCTTCCAGACGGGCAGAGCTGGAGAATTACGAAATTCATACTAAATAAGAACAAAGTCCTAGAATATTCCAGGCAATTCTACGATAGTGCTAAGGACCCTAAGAATGTATATGATTCTCTAAGTAACGACGAATGGAAAAGAATATAGGAATTATTGCGAGACAACATTTCATTTGTTCAGACATTATTGGATGGGTTTCAATTTGTCCAAAGGAGGCCGCAGTTTCTGGTTTCAACAGCCAGGAAATCCTATCCTTTAGGGACGAAAGGACGCCACAGAAAACAATCCAAATTATAGGGGTTTCTCCAGAATGATATTGAATTCCTTCAGTTCAATTTCAAATTTCATAAGTTCCTTCTGTATGAATTCTCGAACCGCCATGCAAGTTTCATCTACGATATTTATCATTATTCTTTCCTGCCCCGTCATTATAGTTACGCCTTTTACCTTTTCATTTCCACGAAGGAATGAGATCATTCCACTTAGTTTAGAGGGATTGACATTCACAAACAACAGAGCATCACATTCTAACCCCATTTTTGCATGATTTATTATTCCTTTGCATTTTTCTATAACACCTCTCCTCTTCAAAAGTTCAATTCTATCCCTCACAGTCCACATATTTGCATTCACCCTCTTGGCGATTTCGGAATATGGCAGTGAACAATCTTCTTCCATGATTTTTATTATCTCGTTATCAAGTTTATCAAGCTTGAATTCTTTCATTTTGATAATAGATATTAGGTCGCTATTAATATTTTATTATCAAATCATGATATAATAATTGGACATGTGAAGTCGAAATCATGATCCTAACTCCTTTAGACATGAGATTTTCTAATTTACCATCCCTTTCCATAAAATTTCTTGTCTTCTACAAATGTTTATAAAACACATTCTGCGTTTCCACCTGTTAATCAATTCCAATTAAAATGTTCCAATAATCTGTGATAGCTGAGTCCGTCCTCTTTGACAAAGATATCTACACCCCATACTTGAAGTTGAAATCGTACCAGAATAAGTTTCAAAATGACAAATAATTGACCAATATGCCATCCAGGATGCAAGATTTGCGAGTAATTCTTAATTATCTCCTGAATATGATTATTTATGTTATCAAAAGTAGCTAATCGTAAAAAGACAGATGTAAGCA
>Ga0078972_1006958_pt1 | contig 25926 bp, 19 predicted proteins | sample YelNatPaOPGAMG01_FD_67568 | JGI IMG/M metagenome (GOLD analysis project Ga0078972, IMG submission 67568) | Hot spring thermophilic microbial communities from Obsidian Pool, Yellowstone National Park, USA - OP-RAMG-01 (SPADES assembly) (version 2) | ecosystem: Environmental > Aquatic > Thermal...
TATCAGCGCGTGGTTCGAGACTTTTGCCTTCGAACTGTTCGTTCACTGATCCACCTCGCAAATCCCCCCCGTGGGCGACGAAGTCGCCCTTTTCAGCGCGGCGCGACAGAGTGCCACGCATGGAACGGACGCATTTATTTCGCCGCGATCATTCGGTTGCGGCTGCGCCGCGCTGAGAATCGACCGGGCATTGCCGCTACAATCCGCACCCATGGCTGCAAGTGTCGAGCTTCAACCTGCTCGGCCTCAATGTATGCGTGAAGAGCGGGCTTGATTTGCGGCATCCGAGCGCGCCAAGCTCAGGGGCATGAACCAGTCGGTGAAAGCAATGGCAACTGCGGGAACGATTCTTCTGATGACTTTTTCGTTGGCTTTTGGAGCTTCCATGATCAATGCATCAACACGGGGAGAAAACCGGCAGCAGACCCAGAATACAACAAGGTGGCGGGCTGTTCACTTGATGTCGCCCGGTCACGACGGGTTGCCTCTGGTGCGGCGTGCGATTGTCGAGCGGCTGGTTCCGATGGGAGTGAACGTCCTTATTCTTGAAGTGAACTACGGTTTCAGTTGGAAGTCGCACCCGGAACTGGCGATGCCCGGGGCACTTACCCGTCAAGATGCTGAGGATTTGGCCGGGCTTTGTCGCGCTCGCGGCATTCGGTTGATCCCGCTGTTCAATTGTCTCGGACATCAATCATGGGCGAAAACAACTTTTCCACTGTTAACGAAACATCCGGAGTTCGATGAGACTCCTGATATTCCCATGGACAATCCGGGCATTTATTGTCGGAGCTGGTGCCCACAGCATCCCGGGGTGAACAAGGTCGTGTTTGCGTTGATGGACGAGCTGTTGGACGCGTTCAAGGCTGACGCACTGCACGTTGGCATGGACGAGGTGTTTCTGATCGCGCACCAGGGCTGTCCGCGGTGTCGTGGGCAGGACCCGGCCAGGCTGTTTGCTCGCGCGGTGAATGATTATCACAATCACCTTGTAGGCCGAAGGGGCGTTACAATGCTGATGTGGGGCGACCGTTTGCTTGACGACGCAGTGATGCATTACGGCCAGTGGGAATCGAGCCGAAACGGCACCGCGCCGGCAGTCGATATGGTGCCAAAAGACATCGTGATTTGCGATTGGCACTACGAAAAAAGGGATGATTACCCGTCGATCCCGTTCTTTCTCGGCAAAGGTTTCCGAGTTTTACCGTCGAGCTGGCGAAATGCCGATGCGGCGCTGGCTTTGTTGGAAGCCGGTCTTGCCCGGCATGATTCAAGAATGCTCGGGCATCTGTGCACGACATGGGCTGGCGGCGAACAGATCGCACGAGTTCTGCTCGGCGAGAGCAAACAGGAACGTCAGTCCCGTGACAATGCGCGCGAAGCAGCGTTTGCTCTGGAATTGTGCATGGCAAGGCTGGGTTGTGAGCCCGACCGACTGGCAATCACACAAAAACAAGCAGCAGAATGGCGGGCAGAACGGCGTCTTATTGATGTGCACCAGCATGTGAACTACCGGGAGGATCATGTTCGCCGGTGCATTGGAATCATGGACAAAGTGGGGATTGGCCTTGTTGTAAACCTCAGCGGCGGCGCAGTAACGCACGCGCCGGGTGAAACGTCTGAATTCGAGCGGAACCGGAAGCTCGCAGACAAGCTTTTTCCGGGCCGGTTCCTTCATTACTTCAGCTTGGATTACAAGGGCTGGGACGAGCCGGATTGGTCAGAGCGCGCCGTTGCGCAGGTGGACGAAGCCTTCCGGCTGGGTGCCGCCGGCCTGAAAGAGTACAAGCGACTTGGGCTGTACCTGCGCGACCGGAACGGGAAACTCATCCATGTAGATGACCCGAAGCTGGATGCAGTATGGAAACGGTGCGGCGAACTTGGCATGCCAGTGTCAATACACGTCGCAGACCCACAGGCTTTCTGGAAACCATACAACGACTCGAATGAGCGATGGAAAGAGCTCAAAGATCATCCGAACTGGTGGTTCGGGGACACCAACAAATATCCGTCGTTTGAAGCACTGGTGACTGCGCTGAACCGTGTCATCGAACGCCACCCCCAAACAACATTCGTATGTGTTCACTTCGCAAACAACGCAGAAGACCTCGACTGGGTCGAGCGCTCTTTGGACAAATACCCGAACATGATGGCCGATTTGGCGGCGCGAATCCCGGAAATCGGACGGCATGACCCGGCGCGCGTGCGCCGGCTGTTCCTGAAGCACCAGGACAGAATACTTTTCGGCACCGATTTTCAGGTCTATGACAGGCTCATTCTTGGGTCGAGCGGGAATGAACCGCCGCCCACTGACGATGCCGCATGCGCCTTCTTCGCAAAACACTGGCGCTGGCTCGAAACAACCGATCGCCAGTTCGAGCACATGACACCAATTCAAGGGGATTGGAAAATAGACGCAATCGGTTTGCCTGCATACGTGCTGCGGAAAATCTACTTTGACAACGCGCGACGGCTGTTGCTGCGGTCCTTGCCCGCACCGGTCATTCGCGCGGTCAAGATCAAGCACGATTTCAAGCCCGACGGGAAACTGACCAAGGCGATTTGGCAAGGGGTGCCCGTTGCACGCATCGAATGCACCCTCAAAGAAGGCAGAGCGTGTCCTGCAATCTCGACTACGGCCCGGGTGCTCTGGTCTGACAGGTATTTGTATATCGGGTTTGAATCGCCGTACTCGGAGCTGACCGTGTTCACACCGCCGAACCTGAAAACGGAACGAATGGGGCTTTGGGACAAGGACGTGGTCGAAGCGTTCATCGGAGCCGATCCCGGCAATCCAAATCATTACACCGAATTTGAAGTCGCGCCAACAGGCGAAAAACTCGATCTTGTGCTCGATTTGCCCGCAAAAGATTTCGCATGGAGCAGCGGATTCGACACCGCCGTTCGGGTTGACCGCCAACGACGAGTTTGGACAACCGAAATGCGAATTCCACTGGCCGCACTCAGCTCGAAGCCGCCCGCGCCCGGCGACCGCTGGTCATTGAATCTGTACAGGCACGATATTGCTCACGGCGTCTTCCTTGCGTGGAATCCGACGGGAACCGCTTCGGCGCATACGCCGACCCGGTTTGGTGTGCTGGAATTCGGTCGTTAGCCCGCAGCGCGGCGCAGCCGCAACCGAATGATCGCGGCAATATAAAGGCGCCGGTTGTAAGCTCGGCGCCCCGCCGTGCCGCGCGCGCCGGGCGGCGTTCGGTTAAAAACGCAGCCCCACCGACAGCATCACAGCGTGGCTAACGAACTCGAACTCGCCATCTACCGATTGGCCCGTTGGCGACGGTGCGCTGCCTGTCACCTTGCGAGTCGGCCCGTAGCCGAATTGATAAGCCAGATCGATTTTCAACTGGCCGTGTTTGAAACCGGCGCCCACGCTGAAGAAATGCCTGTCAAGGTCGGCAACCAGCGGCGAGTATGTTGCATCCGGGACTGAGTTCTCATTGTAAATGTAGCCGAGACTGATCGACCATTTATCATTGAGATAGTGCGTGGCGCCGAACTCGTAGTACCAACTTGGCTCCCAATTCAGAACCAACGGCACATTTTGTGGAATCAGGGGCGGAAATGCCGCCGCTTGTTTCACAATGACCGTATTGAGTCGGCTCCAGTCTGTGTACTCGGCGTCGAACTCAAGATTCCAGTTCGGTGTCGGGCGGTAAGAGATGCCGAAGACAGCGCTCAACGGGAATGGGAACTCGGCTTCTGCGCTCACGCGCTGTTTTGGGAAGGCGGGAATCAATCCGGGAATTTCTCGGGCATTGAAGTACTCCGTTCGGCCGTCGAGGTCCACGGTTGTCGGACTTCGGAAAGTCGCGCCGAGAAACACCTTGTCGTGGACTTTGTAGAGCAAACCGAGGTTGTATCCGGCGTCAACGCCATCGCCTTTGAACTTGAACTCGTCGAGAGGCTGTGTCGGCCAGACCAAGCCCTGCCGCAAATCACATTCGGCGTAATTCAGCGTAAGACCTGCGGCAATAGAAAAGCGCGAGGTTGCTTGCCACGCTACAGCAGGGTTTATGGTGTAATAAGTGAGTGTTCCCTCTGTTGAAACAGTTCGAAATCCAGTATCTTGCGGCCAACGTGAGCTGAGCCCATAAGGCGAGTATAATCCCAGCCCGAAACTCAATGGAAAATCAGACGGACTGAAAGTGTAAAACAACTGCGGGATCGCATGAAGGTCCCTGTCGCTCTTGAAACTTCTTCCATCAGGTGAGGTGTAGGATGGCTTGATGTACAGGCCGTACACGCCAACGCGCACGTTGTGCCCTTCGAGTTGGGTAATGCCGGCCGGATTGTAATAAACCGCAGATGGATTGTCTGCAGTTGCAACGAATGCTTCGCCCCTTGCGGCTGCAAAAGCATCCTGATCGGGTAGCCTGAACCCGGTCGCACTTGTGATCAACACCCCGGCATGGCAAAACACGAGCACTGAAACCCAGCGTAGAAGTTTAATGGTTTTCATGGATCGCGGAGTTCATATTAGGCAGGCATTCGCCTTCAGTCAACGATGCTTGTCAACGGGTTGCATCTCGCGCCTCTGTGAGGTCCGGAGCCATGCAAGGCCGACCCGGCTCGAACCCTGAACCCTCTCAGTGCGGCGCAGCCGCAACCAAATGCTTCAATCCAACGAGATTTCCGGGCTGATTGTTCCCAGTCTCAGGTTCACATTGATTTTCGTTGGGCCTCAACCGCGGCTCTGAAGAATTCGTGTGTACCGAACTGTCTTGTGAGCCATTCGCCCAGAGACGGCGAAAGCGCTGCCAATGCGAGCAGAGGCCGCATCGGATATCGGTTGATGATTACCTCCGGCAGGTTCTTTTCAATCGCTCGCACGATGGCGTTCGCAACCCGGTCTGGATGGCACGGCGCCAGAAAAGTCGGAGCGGGCCGTCCTGCGACCGTCTTCAAACGCGTGTATATGCCTGTCTCGACAAATCCGGGAACAACAACAGAAGCGCCAACGCCCGACCCGCGATAGGTTGCGCGCAAAGACATTGTGAATCCAACAAGGCCGGCTTTTGATGCTGCATAAGGTTCCTGAAATGCTGGCCCTGATTTACCGGCCAAAGAAGAAACGCTGACAATATGCCCGCGTTTTCGTTCCAACATTTCTGGGAGCACCAGACGAGACAGGATCATTGCAGCGGCAAGATTAACGGTGAGCACATCGTTGATTTGCGATTCGCTCAGTTTGTCGTAGTACGAATTGAATTCGACACCCGCATTGTTGATGAGGATGTCTATTGGACCGACTTTATCCCGCACACGCTTCACAAGATCGCGACGTTGCTCGGCGTCACGCAGGTCGGCCAAAAACAGGTGAACATCACTCCTGTTGTTCCCGAGAACTGAACACGCCCCTTCAAGGTCACTGGTCAGATGCGCCGCAAGGGCAAGTCTCACGCCAAGTTTCGCAAAACGCCGGGCAATGAATCCCCCAAGCCCACCCGAAGCCCCTGTTAAAAGCACGGTTTGTCCCGATTCGATTTTCATGTGCTGAGAGAAAACCTAGCAGAACCGGTCGCAGCGCTGAATTGAAAAACGCAGGCAATCAAATTGCAGATGTCCTTTTCCGACTTGAATCGAGTGTTAAACCGGGCACAGTTCAAGGGCGTATCGGCTGCACCAAGCCCGGTTCGTAAAGCCACTTCAACTCTGTTTGATGCACTATGAAAATTGACCTCGCCAAACGCCGCCGCGTCATGGAGCGATCCCGTTTGCTGGGACATTGCATCTGCGATCCCAAACGCGCTTGCCCGTGCGACGTGTTCACAGACCGCGGGATTTGCCCCTGCGCCGGCGAACGCCCGGATCCGGTCGATGTCTCACAGGTGAAACTCACCAAACTGGTCCGAAACGCAGGTTGCGCATCGAAGATCCCACCCGCCGAGCTCGACGCCGTGTTGTCACGTCTGCCGCCGGTGACCGATCCGAATGTGGTTTGCGGATTGGCGGCCGGCGACGATGCAGCGATATACCGCATCGCAGATAGTTTGCACCTTGTGCAAACAGTGGACGTCTTCACGCCGTGCGTTGACGATCCGCACACGTTCGGTCGCATTTGCGCCGCCAATTGTTTGTCCGATGTCTATGCCATGGGCGGCGTGCCGCGCACCGCACTCAGCATCGTGGCGTTCCCTTCTGATACGCTCTCGGCAGAGGTGTTGTTCCGCATGCTCGAAGGCGCCATGAAAACCCTCGCCGATGCAGGAGTCGCCCTCGTCGGCGGCCACAGCGTCAAAGACGAGGAAATCAAACTCGGCTTTGCCATAACGGGACTGATCGATCCCGCGGTCGCTGCCGCTCTCGAGACCCCGCAGCCGGGCGACCTGCTCGTCCTGACAAAACCGCTCGGAACAGGTGTGCTGGCTTTTGCTGAGCAGATCGGGCGCGGCGACCCCGACGCGCTCGCCGCTTCCGAAGCTTCCATGGCAACTCTGAATCGCGCCGCCGCAGAAGCAATGGTCGAATCCGGCGCATCCGCCTGTACAGATGTTACGGGATTCGGCTTGTTCGGACATTTGATTCGCCTGATGCGGCAACATCGCCTGACCGCCCGTGTATTTGCCGAGTCGCTCCCATCACTTCCGGGGGCCGTCAAAGCTTTGCGCGATGGCATAATTCCGGGCGCGATCGAGCGCAACCGTGAATACGTGGGTGAAGACATGGTCGTGATGGACGGAGTTGACGAGGCGTTGATCCATCTTGGTTTCGACGCGCAAACGTCGGGTGGCCTGTTGATTGCAGTACCGGAGGCACGTCTTGAGCGATTGTTTCAGTCGTTCGCGGCAAAAGGTGCTACCGGTTTCGTGATAGGCAGAATCGACGGGCAATCGTCCGGACAAATCATAGTCGAGAAAGCACCCAATGTTGCTCTGAACTCGGCCGACCGCGCCAACAGGGGCAAGACGGAGACAACTTCCGATCAGCTCGCTGCAGAATCGCATGCCGGGTGCTGTGCCGAGGTGTTCGGTCCGAACGCTGCCATTGAAGCGCAGAGGAGCGCTCTGGCCGAATCACAACGCGCGTTTGGCGCCCTGATGCGGTCGGTGGCCTCGCCGGGCGCGCTTTCTGAAAAGACGAAGGAATTGATACTTTTCAGTCTCGTGTTGCAGAGCCGATGCGGTCCATGTTTCGACGCGCATTACAAGGCGGCGCAGGAAATGGGCATAACCCGGGATGAACTCGACGAGGCAGCGTGGTGTGCGATAGCGATGGGCGGCGCGCCGGTTAAGATGTTTTACACCGAGTCACTGGCGCGTCTGCGTGACGATGGTAAGAAAAGCTGTTGCACGTAAGCGCGACGAGCGCGACGAAGCAGCAACTGAATTGGCTTGCAAAAAGAGCGCTGTTGGTGACTATTCTTTGGTTCGCGGTGGTGCCAGTGTAGCTCAGCGGTAGAGCAACGGTTTCGTAAACCGTCGGTCGCCGGTTCAATCCCGGCCACTGGCTCCAGTGCAACCCGGGTTTTTTCTGCACATTTGCAATTTCAAGGTCGGCTTTGTTGCCCAAGTGAAACCTTGACCGGCGCGCCAATCCGTCCCGCCTGATCAGCCCACCAACATCCGTTGGCCAAAATATCGTGTCGGTCACTTTGTTCCGCGCCGCGCTGAGCCGGACACGATATTCCGCTGACTTGGTTTCCGGTCGTTATCGTTGGGTCATTTGAAGGCCACCGACAGTTCCCGCGGCCCGGATGTGTTCTCGAATCGTATCCACGCAAGGTGTTCAACGGGGTCCCAACGCCAATCCTGCAGTTGTTTGCCATCCAAGATGACACGCACAGGCGAGGTGTGGCTGGCGAGCAATACCATCGACGGCGTGCCAGCGACGCCTTCGACATGCCATCGGCTTTCGCCATCGCCGGAATTGCATGGCAAAACCTTGCAGGCTGACGCGAGCACGCTTGGCCCTCGGACAGCAACCTTGTCCAAGTCAAGCATGAACCAACGAGTGTTCGGCGACAACGTGATTTCCCGTCGGACAGCGAGGTCAGGATCGAAGAGGTTCACAAACCGCCCATGCAAGGTTTTCGGCGGGGCAGTTACCGATTCGTCCATGCCGGCTGCGATCACGTAAGGGCCGCGCTCAAGCAACAAGTAATTGGTTTCGCGCCATTCGAGGCGGGAATTGGCAGCGCATTCCTTTACTGCGCTGACGAGCCGTGCTTCGGCTTCGCTGTCGGCGGCGGTATTGGCGGGATTCTCGCGGTGCCACAAGACGGCGCCTTGGCCGACCCGGCGCAGCGGAGTTTGAGAGGCGGTATCGGCAGGTTCACTGTCGGTCAAGCCGAGTTGTTCGAACAAATGCCGGCGTGGTGTGGCGTAGTGTGATTGGCCCGAGTTCCACCATTCGCGGACCTGATTGTAAGGGTCAGTGTCATCGTCCCAGAAGACCAGCACACCCCCGGCCCGGACCCAGTCGGCGATGGGTTTGTGGACGTCCGGTGACAGCGGTTTCTGGCCGTGATAGCTCATGAGAATGACGTGGAAATCATTCAGGTAATTTGGCAGTACGACGTTTTCCAACTGCACGGGTGTGACCGGCATCCCGCGTTTGAGGAACGGCAATGCGAGGCCGTACACGTGACTCAAATCCGGATCGCTGGGGTGAGGTTCACCGCGCTGGAACATCAGGGAATCGCTGATCATCACGCCAAGGCCATGGCTGCCACAATCCCATCGGACTCGGGGTTGTTTGAGATCGTTCAAGGCGTTGAAGACGATTTGCAGTTCTGTGGCGTAGGGAGGCGGGATGGATTTGCGGTCTTCTGGTTTTGCTTTTCTCGGATAACGTCCTCCAAAGACACGTTCCGGCCACGGCGCGACTTCGAATTGCCACACCTCGGGTTGGAACAGGGAAGCAACCAGCGTTGATTCCCAGTTTGTCCGGTAGTCGTCCCAATCGTGATCAGGATTGTCTTCGATCGGATCGTTCAGGTACCAAACTGTTCTGCCGGTGGCGCGGACGAGATTTTGCATTGCGCCGTATTCGAGGAAGGCGGTTTCGAAAGTTCGTTCTTTGCGTGTGCCGCGGTATTTGTTTGGGGTTCTTGAAGTGCCGGTCCAGACCTGGGCAATGTAACCGTCGCATCCATCCAGTCGGGCAAGGCTTGATTCCGGGCTGACGATGCGCCAGTGGGCGTAGTTCAAAAGGCTGTGGGTGGGAACATAACAGCGGACGTTGCTGCCTGTGCGGCGGTTCCAGTCTGTGACGTGGTCGAAAACCTGCTGGAGCGCGCGTCTGTAAAGGAAGTATTTGAGTTTCGAGGCACGCCACTGGGCATCGACGTTACTGTGCGGCGGTTGCCAGTCTTCCTGATAGAACTTCTTCCATTCGCGTTTGAAACCGTCGGAATATCCGCCGCGAACCCAGAATTCCGGTTCTTCGAGATGAATGGCCTCGATGCCGGACTCGAGTGCGCGTTGGACTCCCACGCAGAGAAACTTGCCGTAGTTCTCGCCCGGGCACATGTAATAAACGTCACCGCCATGGCTGATTTTTCGCCCGCTGCGATCTGTTTGTGCTTCGTCCTCGTGGTTCACTCCGTCAAAGCGCCCGTACAAATAATCCTGGTAATTGCCCCACGAAATGCCGGTCATCACATGGATGCGATAACCGCGGTCGCGCCAGGTTTTGATCCGCGCGGGCAGGCCCGGATCGATGCCATAGACAATTGCGACATCCGACCGCAGATTGCCGTTCGGGCTCCATGCCTGACCGGTTTGAAAACAGGTTCGTTCGAGATGCGACATCGGGTCAATCGGGAAAGGCGGCGGCAATTCGCCGCCCCAAAGCCCCGATGTCATCGACAAACCCGCGACAAAACATGCAAACAGAATTGGCAACATGCGGGGATGATGCTTGCGGCCCGGAGCGTGCGTGTCAAACACCGACAATTGTGGTGTCTTGGTCGGTATCTTTGTCGCCAGTGGCGCCGGAGTGCCATATTGGAGAATCTGCGCAGAAATCGCAGATCAGCGCATCGTTCGAGACTCTTGGCGGCGGACCGAGTGTTCACCCATGGCAATTTCATCTTACCAGTCCGCGACGAAGTCGCCCCGTTCAGCGCGTCGCGACTAAGTGCCAAGCATGGAACGAACGCATTTATCTCGCCGCGATCGTGCGGTTCCGGCTGCGCCGCGCTGAGGAATTTCTTGCTCTGGTTTTTTGCTGCCGTTTGCATAGACTGGGTTCATGGACACGGTTCGACTTGGCATAATCGGAATGGGCAATATCGGCAAATACCATGCCGACTATCTTTTGAACAGGAAAGTCAACAGGGCGAGACTCGCGGCTGTGGCGGATGCGTTCGCGCCACTGGAAAAGTACGCCGCGCAGGGGTTGAAAACTTTCAGCGACGGGCTCGACCTGATCAGGTCCGGCGAAGTCGATGCGGTCATCATCGCGACTCCGCATTACCAGCACACGACACTCGGGATCGCCGCGCTTGAAGCGGGTTTGCACATCATGGTCGAGAAGCCCATTTCCGTGCACAAAGCAGACGCTGAACGTCTGATTGCGGCTGCCGATCAGCATCCCAAGCAGGTCTTCAGCGCAATGTTCCAGCTCAGAACCGAACCGCGCTATGTCAAAATCAAGCGGTTGATAGAGTCGGGCGAGCTTGGCGCCATCGTGCGCGTGAATTGGATCATGACCGACTGGTTCCGCACCGAGATTTACTACGCAAGCGGCGGTTGGCGCGCAACATGGAAAGGCGAAGGCGGTGGCGTGCTCCTGAATCAATGCCCGCACAACCTCGACATTCTGCTCTGGCTTTGCGGACGTCCGGCGCGTGTTCGGGGATTTTGTCAGCTCGGGCGGTTCCACAACATCGAGGTTGAAGACAATGTGACCGGCTACCTCGAATGGGATTCGGGTGCAACCGGCGTGTTTATCACTTCCACCGGTGAAGCTCCGGGCACCAATCGTTTGGAGCTTGCGGGTACAAGGGGCAAACTCGTCCTCGAGCACAACCGCCTCACATTCACCCGCAACGAAATCGATATGATCGAGTTCAGTCGAACCGCAAAGGCGGGGTTCGCCCGGCCGGACGTGTGGAATGTCGAAATCCCCTTCGACAATGCGCCTGCGCAACATGCAACGCTGACTCAGAATTTCGTTGACGCGATACTGGACGGGACGCCGTTGATCGCGCCCGGTCGGGATGGACTCCACTCGGTGGAACTGGCAAACGCGATGCTGTTCTCGTCGCTGGTCGGGCAGACAATAACACTTCCTCTCGACGGCGCCGCGTACGAAGCCAAACTGAAGGAACTCATTGCATCTTCGAAATTCGAAAAGAAGACTGTGGTTGTGGCAAACGAAGATTTCACAAAGTCATTCGTGCGCTAAGCCTGATTGCAAGTGTGTCCATCAAGAGGTCCTTGCATGTGGACAAGATGTGCAGGCAGGTCCGGGCCGGGTCGGTTCGAGCGGGCTTTGACCGTGAGCGAATTGCTCGTGCTTGTTGCTGTCATAGCCCTGCTGGTATGGGTTCTTGGCCCGAAAGCGTTCGAGCCTGTCCGAACCCGAATCCGCACAGAAAATTGCGCACGCCAGCTCAGGAGCATTGGCGTCGCGTTTCGATTGTACGCCGGAGATTATGGGAACCTGTTTCCGACGGCTTTGATGCACGACGACTTGTGGCTGACCAATTGCGAGGACGCGCTTGTTTCCGCATGGCGGCGGCTGTCCAATGAGCTTGCTACACCCCGCTTTCTGGTATGTCCGGGAGACACAAGATTTGCCGCGGTCAACTTCGAGTCGATGACAAGGTCGAATCTGAGCTATTTCATGTCGATTGACGCTTCGCCAGCCGCGCCCCAGATGCTCCTTGCCGGGGATCGCAATATCAGCTCGAACGGGGTGCAGATTGGCCCCGGCTTTTTCGACCCGGGAACAAACTGCATTCTCACCACCACGAAGGAACTTCACCGCGGCGTCGCATGCCTTCTTTTTGTGGATGGCAGCGTGACCAGATACCGCCCGAGCAACCCGCCCGAACGCGGTCCATTCCTGACGATAGCCACAAACCGGCTGGCAATTCCTTGACGATACAGCCAAACAACAGTGCTTACCTCTTACTTCGACTATCACCTTCCGACCGAGTTGATTGCCCAATCGCCGGCACCGTGCCGCGATCAATCCAGATTGATGGTTGTGCACCGGCCCGAGCGCACGATCGAACACAGGCAATTCTCGGACATCCCCGAGTATCTCCGCGCAGGCGACGTGCTTGTGCTCAACGATTCGCGCGTCATCCCGGCGCGGTTGTGGGCGATCAAACCCGGGACTGGCGGGTTGGTTGAAATGCTCCTGCTCGAGCCTGTTGAAAAAGCGCGTTGGTGGGCTTTGGTGCGACCGGCGAAGCGTGTGCGGCCCGGATCACAACTCACGCTCATTCGGCGAGGCTCAACAATTGGCGGTGATTCGCAATGTTCCGGACAATCTGCTGAGCCGTGCAAGGCTGACATTACTGACTCAAAGGAGCGGATGTTAACTGTTTTAGAAAAGCAGCCCGCGGGACGTTGCTTGATAGATTTTAGTCTTGCCGGCGACATGCAGTCGGTATTGGAAAAGTACGGTGAGGTTCCTTTGCCGCCCTACCTCGAAAGGAAAGGGCCGCCGTCGGACGCGGATCGTGAGCGGTACCAAACAGTCTATGCGCGAATGCCGGGGTCGGTTGCAGCGCCAACAGCAGGTTTGCATTTCACAAAGGAATTGCTTGATCGGATTGGACAAACCGGCGTGCAGGTTTGTTCTCTGACGTTGCATGTCGGCCTTGCCACGTTTGCGCCGGTAAAAGCCGCGTGCGTCGAGGACCACACGCTGCATGAGGAGTACTTCGAATTGCCGCAAGCAACTGCCGATGCGGTCAACTCGGCAAAACGCGAAGGCCGTCGAGTGGTTGCCGTGGGAACGACTGTGACGCGCGTTCTGGAGAGCGTTGCTGCCGGGAATTACAACCCGGAGCCCGCGCCGCCGGAGCCGGGTCGCAGTTGTGCCAAAGTTTCACACGAGCCGGGGAATGTTCTTCCGGGAACGTGCCGGGGGCGCACTCGATTGTTTATTTACCCGCCTTACAAATTCCGTGTCGTGGACGTTTTGTTGACGAACTTCCATCTTCCAAGGTCCACTTTGCTCATGCTTGTCTGTGCTTTCGGACGGCCCGGCGACGTGGCAGGGCGTGAATTGATTCTTGCCTGTTACAATCGCGCCGTGCAAGAGCGGTATCGATTTTACAGTTACGGGGATGCCATGCTTATCCTGTGACAAGGAAATGCCCAATCATTGAACTGTCGCAATCGAAAAGGCGGGGTCTTTCCCGAGCGGGCCGCCCTTTTGTGTTGGTCAACATGTCCATGACGACCGACGGCAAGATCGCGACTTCAAACAGGGCGGTGGATTCTTTTGGCAGCAAGCGCGATCTTGCGCACCTTTACGAGTTGCGGGCCACGGTTGACGCCGTGATGTGCGGTGCCGGAACAATCAACGCTGGCGACGTTCATCTTGATCCCGGCCCGGAGCGCTATCGCCGACTTCGCAAGAAGCGCGGTCTGGCCGAATACAACCTCAGGGTCATAGCAAGCGGCAGAGGATTGGTGCGAACCAACACCCCGATCTTCGCCGAACGGCATTCGCCAATCATAGTCATTACGACTGCGCGCGCCAGTGGACGTTCATTGGAGCGCCTTGCCACGGCAGCAGACGAGATCGTGGTCTGCGGATCCGACAGCATTGATTGGCCCGCGGCACTTGGATGGCTCCGAAAACGATGGAACATAACGCGACTTTTGTGCGAAGGCGGCGGCGAATTGAACGCCTCACTGTTTTGTGCGGGGGCGGTCGATGAATTGCATCTGACGATCTGCCCGTACCTGTTCGGCGGAAGACACGCGCCCACGATCGCCGACGGCGTTGGCATGGACCGTCTGGCAGATGCGGTTCAACTCGAGCTTGTTTCAATGCGGCAAACCGCCGAAGAGTTGTTCTGTGTGTTCCGGGTGCTGTCGCCGAAGTCTGAAGGCGCGATCATCACCACAAATTCACCCCGCCAACGAGCTTCGCAGAATCGGGCATGAAGCTCCTTTGCTGTGCCTCTGAGGAACTCTTCGAATCGCTTGGTCAACTCACGCGCGAGCACGACGATCCGGTCGGGAGCCAATTCAGCCAGGTTCGCCAACAGACGATCAATCCGGTGGGGCGATTCATACAGCACCAGAGTACCGGGCAATTGGAGCAACCGCGCCAGTTCTCTGTGTCGAGCGCCGGATTTCACCGGTAGAAAGCCGACGAAGTGAAACTCGTCCGTCGGCAGCCCGCTCGCAGTCAGCCCCGCCACCAGCGCACATGGCCCCGGAACCGGCTCGACTCTGAAGCCGGCAGCGATTGCTGCGCGCACAACGCGCATTCCGGGATCGCTTATGCCGGGGGAACCTGCATCAGTGACGAGCGCTATCGTCTGACCTTTTGCGAGCCGTTCCAGCAACTCTTCGCTACGCCGTGCCTCGTTGAACTTGAAATAACTTAGCAGCGGCTTTTGGACGCCGTAATGCTTCAACAACATGCCGGTGTGACGCGTGTCCTCCGCAGCGACAAGGTCTGCCTGTCTGAGCACGCGCAATGCCCGGAGCGTAATATCCTCGAGGTTGCCTATGGGCGTTGCGACAAGATAAAGCGTGCCTTGCACCAGTGGTGGCGGTTCCTTTTCCATGCCCAAAGAAAATCATGTTCAGTCACAGGAGTGAACCCCAATTTTGCCGGGAAAACTTGTTCCAGCCCCGGAAATCTCACCGCATGACCAGACCAAGACACCCAAAACTTCATTCCGGTGAGATTTCCGGGCTAGAATCGTCGGCAAAGAGCCTCTGATGGATGAACTGTGCAGACACAAGGTCGAGAAATTGATGGAGCGACTCAAGTCCTATATTGGAAGACCTGCGCGGAAATCGCAGATCAGCGCGTGGGTCGAGACTTTTGTCTTCCAACTGTTTGTCCGCTGATCCCGGTCGCATCTCTCCCCGTGAGCGACGAAGTCGCCCCTTTCAGCGCGGCGCGACACAGCGGTATTCCTGCAACCAGAGCCATTGTTACGCCTCGAACATTTGGTTGCGGCTGCGCCGCGCTGAGAAATATGCGTGCTAGCAGTTGACAGCGCGGCTGTTCCTCTATACTCAAGCGGTGATGACACACGATCACGGGTTCACGGGTTTGGTCGAGTTCAGCCCCGGATTTGCACCGCGGCCGGGCATTACGCATGTTTTGTTCGATTTCGATGGCACGCTCTCGCTGATACGCCAAGGCTGGCCTGATGTGATGGTTCCAATGTTCGCTGAAATGCTGCCCCCGCTGCCCGGCGAAACCGAGGATGACCGCCGTCGCCTCGCTTTCGAGGACATCATGCGGCTCAACGGCAAGCAGACAATCTACCAGATGATCCAGCTCGCCGAGCGCATCAAGGAAAGAGGCGGTCACCCAAAAGACCCGCTCTGGTACAAGCACGAGTATTTGCGGAGGCTTGACTCGCGAATCAAAGACCGCATCGCAGGGTTGAAGAACGGCTCGATCAAGCCGGATGACTTGCTGGTGTATCGCGCGCGGCCTTTGCTCGAGGAACTTTGCCGCAGAGGCTTGAAACTGCACCTTGCCAGCGGGACCGACGTGCAATTCGTCAAACAGGAAGCCGAGCTGCTCGGCCTCACGCCTTACTTTGGACCAAACATTCACGGCGCACTCGACGACTACAAGCGGTTCTCAAAACAGCTCGTCATCGAGGCGATCCTTCGCGATTACAAGATTCCGGGCGAAAAACTACTTTCCTTCGGCGATGGATACGTCGAAATCCAAAACACCAAGGAAGCCGGCGGCCTCGCCGTCGCCGTGGCGAGCGATGAAGCCCACAACGGATCAGGACGGATGGATGAATGGAAAAGGCAACGCCTGTTGGGCGTCGGAGCGGATGTGGTAATCCCTGATTTCAGAGACGCAATTCTATTGCTGCGGATAATCCTTGGCGAGGTTGAATGCCCGGTCGGGAAAGTCGTGCCGGCCCCAACAGTGTCGAACAAATAAACTGTACGGAATCTTTTCGGTCTTATGGACCTGACAAAACTGCGAGTGCAACCTTTGGCAAACAGAAAGAGCCTGAGCCGGCTCGAGGATGTGTTGGTCGAACCGGCGTCAGAACCGCCGCCGATCAACAGGGCGCTGAGCGATACTGTGGACGATTGCGCAAGGAGAATCCTGAACGCAAGGCGGGCCGGCGCCGGCGTAATGCTCATTTACGGCGCGCATCTGATCAAGAACGGCGGGCAATTAATCATCGCACAAATGATCGATCACGGTTGGGTGACTCATCTGGCAACAAACGGCGCAGGCACTATTCACGACTGGGAATTTTCGTATCTCGGGCGGTCAACCGAAAGCGTGCGTGAGAACGTGGCCACGGGCACCTTCGGCGCGTGGGATGAGACCGGACGTTTCATTCATCTGGCGCTTATGGCAGGCGGTCTTCGTGGTGAAGGTTATGGCGCGGCACTTGGCAGGTTTGTTTATGAAGATGGTTGCACACTGCCCTCTGTCGAAGAACTGGCGCGACTGATCTGCGAACAGCCCGCCGATGAATTGACTCCGGCGCGTGCTGATCTTCTGTTGGCGATGAAGACTCACAACATAAAAGCCGGACGGCATCTGGTGAACCATCGATGGCGCAACGCGTCGGTTCTCGCCAACGCGTTCCGGCATGAAGTGCCGATGACGGTTCACCCGGGAATCGGTTATGATATCATCACCAATCACCCCATGTTCAACGGGGCGGTGATTGGCCGAGCCGCGGCAATTGATTTCAGAAAGTTTGCAGCGTCGGTCGATACGCTGGACAACGGAGTCGTCCTGTCGGTCGGCACGGCCATCATGGGACCGCAGGTCTTTGAAAAAAGCATGAGCTGTGTCAACAATCTCCGACTCCAACAAGGGAAACAGACAGTTGCCGCCCATACGATCTACGTCGTTGACCTGCAGGACGGCGGCGGCTGGGACTGGAAATCAGGCGAGCCACCCCGCGACCAACCCGCCTACTACCTCAGATTCTGCAAGAGCTATGCCAGAATGGGCGGAGAAATGGTGTATGCGCAGTGTGACAACATTGCGTTCCTCCACAACCTTTGTCATCGTCTCAGTACGATTTCGGCCAGAAGAAACACGGCAAGGTCATGAACATCGCAGACAAAACACGCTTTGAAGAAATTGCGTCAGTCTATCCCCGACTGCGTATTGGCGTCATTGGTGATTTTTGCCTCGACCGTTACCTCGAGATCGATCCCAACCGCCGTGAAGTGTCGATCGAGACCGGGCTACAGGTGTACAACGTCGTGAACGTGAGAGCCCAGCCGGGCGGCGCCGGCACAATCCTCAACAACCTCGTTGCGCTCGGCATTGGCGAGATTCATCCCGTCGGGTTTTGCGGAATGGACGGCGAAGGCTATGAACTGCGGCGCGCGCTCAGCGCGAAACCGCACGTGTTTCTTGATCATTTCTACAGCACGGACCAGCGAAGAACATTCACTTACTGCAAACCTTTGCTCGTCGAGCCGGGCAAAGCGCCCGTCGAGCTCAATCGGCTGGACAGCAAGAATTGGACGCCGACTCCGCGCCCGGTGGAAGAACAGTTGATCCAGGCAATTCAAGCTCTGGCACCGGCCATGGACGCGCTGATAGTTCTGGAACAGGTTGACATTGCAAACACCGGGGTCGTCACGCGAGGTGTGCTGGATGTTCTTGGCGCAATCGCAGAACAAAATCCGAATCTACTTGTCATTGCCGACAGCCGCAGAGGGTTGCGTGGTTATCCGAAGCTGACGCTGAAAATGAACGCCGCAGAGTTGTCTGCATTGACGGGGGCTCCGGCCAGCACGAACCTCGATGATTTGAAACAAACAGCTTCCAGTCTCGCAAAGAAACATCAACGGCGCGTTTTCGTCACTCTCGCAGAAAAGGGGATAATAGGCGCCGATCCGGATGGCAGGGTTGAACACGTTCCGGCACTGCCAATAAGAGGCGAAATTGACATTGTTGGCGCCGGCGATGCCGTGACTGCAAATCTGGCCTCGGCACTGGCAGCAGGTGCGACCCTCAAAGAAGCACTCCAAATTGCCAATGCCGCAGCATCAATCGTAATACATCAGCTCGGCACAACCGGCACCGCGTCGGTTGCACAAATCAGGGAACTGCTGTTCGGTTAGCCCGGAAATCTCACCGGATTGGACGTATTTGTGCCCCCCATGGGCGTTGGCCGGTGAGATTTCCGGGTTCGAGCTCCGGGTTTACAAGGAAATTCAGAGGTTTCTGTAGTTATCGAGCCCGATGCACGGACTGCGCCGGAACGTCCTGACACCGAAACTCGATCCAAGCCCCCTGACTTGCCTCTGGGCTTCAACCCTAGTAGGTTCAGTTCGTCCGATGTCGAAAACAACGCGGCATATGCAAAAACGAATTGGCAACGCGATCCTGCTTGGCGCACTTGCGCTTAACCTGATCTACGGCGCGCAGTATTATTTGAGATCGGCGGAATCCGCCGAAAAAAATGACGTTTACCTCAATCTCCGGCTTTTCTCCCAAGTGCTCGAAAGAGTGCGCCAGGATTACGTGGACGGAGACAAGCTCACCTACCAAGAGCTCATACGCGCCGCTCTCAAGGGCATGCTGAATTCACTCGATCCGCACAGCGAATTCCTCGAGCCCGAAAAATACGACGAGCTCAAGAAAGACACAGAAGGATCGTTCGGCGGCGTCGGAATACAAATTGGACTCCGAAACGAGTTTTTGACTGTTATCGCCCCGATCGAGGACACTCCCGCTTCACAAGCCGGCATACTTCCTGGCGACCGGATCGTAAAAATCGACGGCAACAGCACCGAAAAAATGAGCCTCACCGAAGCCGTCAAACGGCTCCGTGGCAAACCGGGCACTGAAGTCACAATCACGATATTGCGGCCTTCGAGCGGCGCGATCAAAGACTACAAACTCGTCAGGGCGGACATCAACCTACCATCCGTCAAAGACATAAACGGAAAACGCGAGTTCCCACTCAGTGACGGGCAGATCGGTTACATCCGCTTGACCCAATTCAGCGAACGCACCGATGCCGAGCTTGATGAAGCTCTGGATCGCCTGACAAGGCAAGGCGCAAAAGGCCTGATCCTCGACCTGCGCGACAATCCCGGCGGTTTGCTCGATCAAGCAGCCAAGGTCTGCGAGAAATTCCTCCCTGCCAAAACACTCATAGTGTCAACCGAAGGACGTGATCCTTCCGAACGCCGCGAGTACAGATCGAGGTCTCGCGGGAAACACCTTGACCTGCCAATGGTTGTCCTCGTTAACGAAGGCAGCGCGAGCGCATCGGAGATTGTTGCTGGTTGTCTCCAAGACCTGAAACGCGCGGTCGTCGTGGGCGAACAGACATTCGGCAAAGGGTCGGTGCAGAGCATCATTACCCTCCAGGACGGGGCCGCGTTGCGTCTGACAACAGCCAAATACTACACCCCAAGCCATCGGGTCATTCACGAGCAGGGCATAACACCCGATATCGTCGTGCCATTGACAACCGAGGAAGCAGAAGCCCTGTTCATCAAGCGCATACCGGGAGCTGTCGAAACCCTCAATCCCGAGCGCCAGGAGAAGGTCCGTCAGATCAGAGACATACAACTTGAACGCGCAAATGATCTCCTGAAAGGCATAACTCTCTACACCGACAGAACAGGGTCCGGCACCAAATCCAAACCCGAAAACGTGGCCGCAAGACGCACCAACGAGGAAGCCAAACCAGCGTTGCGCTGACTCCGTACTGCGAGTTTACGAAACAAACCAGGCCCGTTCTCAGCGCTGCGCAGCCGCAACCGAATGACCGCGGCAGGACAGAGGTGTTGGTTGGAAGCTCGGTGCTCTGCCCCGCCGCGATGCACGGATCGAGATCGTCCCCCACAGCGCAAATGAGGTTTGGTTCAGTGGTTGAACAGTCTGACGGCAAAGGTCTCGAACGATCCGCTAATTTGCGATTGCTACGCTGATTTTCCGAGATAATAGTACGGCTGGCAAATTCAATGACCGTGCTTGCCATCGAGACGTCCTGTGATGAAACCGGCGCGGCAGTCGTCCGCAACGGCACGGTTCTGTCCAGTTTGATCGCCAGCCAAATCCAAACCCACGCTGAGTACGGTGGTGTTGTGCCTGAACTCGCCACCCGGGAACACCTGCACAATCTGCCGTCCCTGACCCGCCTTGCCCTTGAATCCGCAAATGTTCAGCCCTCGGACATTGACCTCATCGCAGCTACGCGCGGACCGGGATTGCCAGGCGCACTACTGGTCGGACTTAAATTCGCGCAAGGATTCGCGTGTGCTCTCGGTTTGCCGTTCATTGGAATCAATCATCACGAAGCTCACCTTTATTCTGCATGGGTGCGGGGGAACCCTGCCCGCGCCGAGTTCGAGTTTTTCAAACCAAACGTCTCACTCATCGTCAGTGGCGGACACACTCTGCTAGTTCACGTCAGAGCGTTGCTCGATCATTGCGTTCTCGGGGAAACGGTGGATGACGCCGCAGGCGAATGTTTCGACAAAACCGCGCGGTTAATCGGCCTTTCCTACCCGGGCGGCCCCCAACTGGAACGCATGGCCAAGGGCGGCAACCCGTCAGCCTATCATTTCCCCCGCCCAATGATCGAAGACGTCACAGACGATTTCAGTTTCAGCGGACTGAAAACTGCAGTCGCATATTTCCTCCGCGACCACCCGGATGTCTTAAACGACCCCGAAAAACGGCGCGATCTCTGCGCCAGCGTGCAGGCTGCGATCGTCGATGTGCTCGTGTCCAAAACAGTCCGAGCCGCCAAACGCGTCCGCGTGGACACCGTGACAGTCTCAGGCGGAGTGGCGTGCAACTCATCCCTCAGGCAGGCTCTCACCGAGAGTTGCCAACAAGCCGGTCTGACGCTACGAGTCGCAGAACCGGTTTTTTGCACCGACAACGCGGCCATGGTCGGTTTGCTGGCCGAGTTGAAAGCAGCACACGGCACCCCGCCAACGGACCTCGACGTTGAAATTGAACCAGGCTGGTCCATTGACGGCTGAGACAGAATGGAGTGCAAACGGACACAGAGCCGCGGACGTTCGGTTGCGGTCGCGCCGCTGAGGAACTATTCCGAACTGTTCCAGCGGACTTCCATGTTGCACGGTTATTGACCGCCCAACCATTCGGATCGGAACCGGACAAAGCCGGCGTCAGCGCCGAAGCTGTAAAACTTGAACAATCCCGTCCGGGTGCCATCGCCGTTCGACTGCCACGTCCCGGCATCAAACATGGGCCGAGTCCAAAGGACGTCGTCGGCGAATTCGGCAAGAATCAAAGCCGCGGCATCCTCGCGCACGGTCACGCGCACCTGCCATTCACCCCACTCGCTGAACGACTGTTGAGGCGGCGCCGGACGGTCCGGTTTGGTCGGGTTGGTGCGCCACAAGTACTCGATCCAGTTGGGCAGACCGTCGCCGTCGGCATCGGCAGCGGCAGCGCGCGCCGTAGGGGGATAATTGGCAAGCTGCTCATCTGCCCATGCAGAGAAACCGGACAGAGCGCCATCAGCGTCTTCGATTGTCATCAGTAGCGTGTTCATCTGATCCGGACCAAAGCCGCCGTGAAGGCCGAGGACAATCAGTTCGGCGCCTTCGACTCTGCCGTCTGCGAGCACGTTGAAGGTGATGTTGATCTCGGTCTGGCCATCTTCGAACTGTGGGTAACGTGGCGTGATCGTCCAATCTTCATTCTCGGTGGCATTGCCACCCATCGGAAACAGAAAAACTTGAAGCTGGCCGTCGCTGCCGCCTTGTCGGCGAAGCGTCAGAGTGCGGCTTTGACCCTCGCGCAGCCGGATGGCATTTTCTGCAAACACGGCGTGGCCGGGCCGTGTGTCGTCGTCGGCAATCTGAAGTGTCGCACGAAGCCGGAACGGGTCGGTGTCATCGATTGCCGCGCCGCGGAGATTGAACAGCCGAAACACCGCGTTCTCGGGCATCGTGCCTTCCTTGAGGTTGTCGTTTATGATGAGTACGGTGAAACCTGCTTTTGTCTGGCCGGGCGCCAAGGTCAGCGTTCCCGACAGCGGGCCAATAAAATCCTCTCCGGGCGTAGCCGTACTGTTGTCTGAAACGAATTCATAGTCAGCCTGCACCAAATGACTTACAGGACTGCTGAGCACCACGCTGATCTCAATCTCCGTGGGGCCATCTTCAGTCGCGTACAGCCACGATTGTTCCCACGCCAGCTCGGGGCCCTCGGTAATCGCGATCTGCATTGTGGATGGCTCGCCCAGCACAGGGCCACCTTCGACCCCGCGCAGGTAAACATGGAAAAATTCATCGGGTCGCTCGCGCTCCGCATCGGGCAGCAAAGGAATTGAAATGGTCTTTTCAGTCTCGCCCGGGGCGAAAATCAACAAGCCCGACCCTCCCGTGTAATCGTAGTCTGGCAACGCGGTGCCAACCCAACCCCAACTTGACCACGTCACAAAAGCCGGGAGTTCAAGTCCGCCGCCTTCGCGGATGACACGCACCGATACTGTCTCTCCTTCGGTGCCGGTCAGAGAATTATTGGCGAAACGAACGGTGCCACTGTTGGCGGGAACAGGTTGGGAACGCAGAGCGACGCTTGCGGAGGCTGGTGACTCGCCACCGCTTGCAAGACGGGCTTTTACGCGCCATTGCCGCAACTCACCCGTGTTCGGCGTTGCATCGGTCCACGAAAGGGTACCAGCGTCAACCTCCGCTGCTGCGCTCCACGCGTTGTTTGCCCAGCGTTCAACCCGGTAGCCTGCCAACGACCGCGCAGTCCACGGGTTCCACCGCAGCGTAACCGATCCATCTGAGTTAGGTCTTGTAGTCAGCCCTGCAACCGGCGGCAAAGCAGCAGGTAATGCCACCGGGCCAACCACTGTGGCAGGACCTTGTTGGCCGTCCACGTTGACTGCTGTGACACGAAACCATCTGCGCGTTTCTTCAAACGGACGCGGAATCGGCCACGGATTAACACTGGTCAACTCGCCATCGAGCACATCTGTGAAAGGACCGGTCGATGATTCCGCCGCCTCGATTCGCCAAAGGGTGAAGGCCGGCGTTGAATCTTCAATCAATAGCGCAAGCCCTGCTCCGGTCTCGAGAGCTTGGGGGGTGACTGTCACCTGCTTCGGTGCACCGGAAGCAGCCCCGGGGAAAGCAGTCTTCACAGCAGCGCTTCGAGCGCCTTCGCGCCCGGAAGCGTCCAGCCCCGTAACTTCGTACACGGCACCGGGTATCGGCGAGAGGTCCACAAAGTTCGGCTGTCGTAGCGGCACTGCGCCGCTTATCAGTGTTGGCGTTCCGCCGGGGGCGGTCCGGTACACTCGAAAGCCGCCGTGTGCCCATTCCAACGCTTCAATGTCCCAGCGCAAACCCACTCGCTGCGCGCCTGCGACTGCGTGCACTGATTTGGGAGCCGGCAGATTGGCTGTGACCTGAAAGGTTGCATTGGTGCGAACCATGGCGCCACCCAACAGCGCAAGTTCAACATCCCACTCATGTGTTCCTGAAGCCAGGGCCATTCCAGGAGGCAGCGAAATGGAAAATCGATTCTCCTCCCGGGCCGCCATTGGCAACAAATATCCGTCCAACCGACAAACCACGCTGCCGGGAAGCACCGTGTTTCCCCCAACCTCAGTGATGTTCAGACGGAAATCAGGGCGAATTGGGACATCGACCGCGCCCTGTGCAGGCGCCAATTCGATGATTGGCGGATTCCCAGTGACCGGCGCGGCACCGACTGCGGCCAGTTCACCGCCCGCGGTGTTCAATCGCCCAACTGTCATGCCACTGAGCGGGACTGTTCGCGATCCCGACGGGCTGCGCACAGTTACTGTGGCCCCACGGTTGTAAACTCGTGCCGTGCCATCCGAATAAAAGTCCACTGCACCGCCTGCCCACGGGACGTCTGAGGCTGTCGGAGTTCCACCTGCAAGGGCGGGACCATGGCCCGAACCGGCCCGGCTCTTTGGCTGGTAGGCTGACTCGCCAAACTCAGCCAGCCATTCCTCCACTGCGCCGCCCGGCGTGGTTACCTTCCATCCCACCGGATCAGGCACTCCGAGGAACTTGTCCACCGCGTTCCCTACTGCCTTGTAAACGAGAAGCCGCCCGTAACGCCGCGGATCACTCCGAATTTCCCAGGCAACATTCTCCAAAGTAGCGCTAAGGACAGGCGTGCGGTGATCGAAGCTGCCCTGACCAACCACTGCACGCACGCCGGTAACTGTGTCTGACTGGAGCGTCAACTGTTGGCCGTTGCAGAACTTCAGGGTCAGATATGGGCCTGTTCCAATCAGTTCACTCCCCACTTGAACCACATCTCCCGGCTTCAGAATGTCGCCGTCGATGATTCGCCGCGGTTCTATGATTGCTCCGGCTCGCCCAACCAGCGTGGCGCCGTTCACCCCGGCCACAAGCGCGTATGGAATTCGCAATTCAGTCTCGCGCTCGACGGTTGCACGATCCTTGACACCCTTTATCCGCACACTCCCATGCACAAACCCCGCTTCGTCCACTGGCGAGCTGGTGTCAGCCCACACGGTCGCAACCGCACGACCGTTCTCGTCCGTTGTCAACCAGCCCGAAGCCGTCTCAAAGCCAAGCACCGGCTCGACTTTGACCGACGCATCGGGCAAAGGATCGAATTTGTAATCAACCCATACCTGCCCGCCAACGTTTGTTTTAATGCAAGGCCTGTTCGAATAAGCGTAAATCGGCAACGAACCGCCCGAAGCGCCGCTGGCGCTCACGCTGATGGGTCGTCCCACGTACAGGGTCGCAAGAAAATGAGCCGACGGTTCCCAGTTTGGATCGGTTGTGTACAGCACAGCGCGTCCGGCGATAATCCTGAATTGGCTCATGGCCTCCTTGTTTGTGGTCAGGTTGATCACCGTCGTGGCCACTCCGCCATCGATTGTCCATTCGGAATGTATGTCTTCATGGATTTCCAGCTCGAGCCGGACCGGCTCAACCCCCTGCGGCAGTTCGCCGTGAAAATCCGTGTACACCGATACGGTGGCCTCCTTGGGCGCAGTGTAAAGAATGGTCTGAATCTCTGAACCTTCGCTCCCGGTGTTGCCCTCCTCAACGAATTTCACATCCTGCCCTTCCACTTGTGCGTACACAGTCCACCAATTGCTTTCCCAGTCTGGCAGAAGCAAAGTGTGTGTGTCAGCCCATGCAAGTAACTGAAGAAACCACGCCGCCGCAAAGACTGCAATCCATCTTATGGCTGCCCATCTCCGCTTGTGAGTGCGGCGATTCTCCGCCCTTTCACACGTTGCACAGGCTTCACCGACCTTTGATGTTTTCACTTGGTTTAAATGACCCTTTCTAACCTCGGAGTAAACGGACAACACTGAACCGCCGCTGCTCTTTTCCACTCGCTTCACTCCCAAACTATCAGTTTGTTTGCCCCGCAGTGCTTACCCGGAATTGCCAAAGGATTCACCTTCTTTGCTGGCGATTCTCTCAGCGCGGCGCGACCGCAACCGAATATCGTGTCTGTCCCCATATCCCGGCCACCATGCGCCCTTTCGGTCACCCCATTGAACGTTGAGAGTTGAACGTTGGGCGTCGGACGTTCCTGATCGGTACATCGGACATCGTGCCTGGACATCGTGCCTGTCCCCATATCTGTGTGTCCCGGCAGCCTCGACCGTCCGACGGGCGCTCGGAAATATCGTGTCTGTCCCTCTATTTGCCTCGGTCGCCCCCGGCGCCGATCAGCCGGGCCAAATATCGTGTCTGTCCCTCTATTTGCTCCGCCGGCACAAAACACCCCCCAACCGCACCAAACAAC
>Ga0078972_1006959_pt1 | contig 25925 bp, 28 predicted proteins | sample YelNatPaOPGAMG01_FD_67568 | JGI IMG/M metagenome (GOLD analysis project Ga0078972, IMG submission 67568) | Hot spring thermophilic microbial communities from Obsidian Pool, Yellowstone National Park, USA - OP-RAMG-01 (SPADES assembly) (version 2) | ecosystem: Environmental > Aquatic > Thermal...
GCCTTTTTCCAGGATACCAATCTCAACGCCAACGAAGCCGAAGCCGCCACGGCGTGGGTGCGTAACCATGTCGATCGGCGCTCCGTGGATCTGGGCGAGCGCATGGACGACATCCGCGAGCACATGTGGGAGCTCGAGAAGGAAGGCGAGATCATCGTCCACCGCATAGCCGACGAGCACAAGCCCGTCGAGGTGGAAACCCTCTTCGGCTGGAAGAAGCGGGTACCCACCAACCAGCTCTGGCATCACAAGAGCTGTGGGCAGTGCGGCAACATCCCGGGCTATCCCACCAGCCTCATGTGGTTCATGAATAAGTTCGGCATCGACTACCTCGACGAGACCGACCAGACCTCCTGCACCGCCTGGAACTATCATGGTTCCGGCATTGGCAACGTCGAATCCCTGGCGGCGGTGTTCCTGCGCAACTTCCACCAGGCCTACGTCTCCGGCAAGCAACATGGCTTCGAGAACGGCCACTTCTATCCCCTGGTGCACTGCGGCACCTCCTTTGGCAACTACAAGGAAATCCGCAAGTACCTGATCGAATCCGCCGAGCTGCGCGAGAAGGTCAAGAAGATCCTCGGCAAGCTGGGCCGTCTGGTTGATGGCAAGATTGTCATCCCCGAAGAAGTGGTGCACTACAGCGAGTGGCTGCACGTGATGCGCAACCGCATTGCCAGCGAGCTGCAGACCATCGACATGAGCAACATCCGGGTCACCGTGCACGCTGCCTGCCACTACTACAAGATGGTGGCCGAGGATGCGGTGTATGACAACACCGTTCTCGGTGGCAACCGCACCGCGGTGGGGACCTCCGTGGCGCAGGCCCTGGGCGCGCAGGTCATCGACTATTCCACCTGGTACGACTGCTGTGGCTTTGGCTTCCGCCATATCATTTCCGAGCGGGAGTTTACCCGCAGCTTCACCATGAACCGCAAGATCAAGGTCGCGCGGGAAGAGGCGAAGGCGGACGTGATGATTGGCATCGACACCGGCTGCATCACCACCATGGACAAGAACCAGTGGATTGGCAAGGCACACGATATGAACTACTCGGTGCCGATCATTGCCGACGTGCAGTTGGCCGCGCTGGCCTGTGGCGCCGATCCGTTCAAGATCGTGCAGCTGCAGTGGCATGCCTCCCCCTGTGAGGATCTGGTGGAGAAGATGGGCATCAGCTGGGACAAGGCCAAGGCCGATTTCCAGGAATATCTGAAGCAGGTCGAGCAAGGGAATGTGGAATACCTCTACAACCCCGAACTCGCTACCAATCAGCAAATCAATATGAAGACGGGTGCTTGAGGAGAACGATCAGTGAGTGCACAAGATACGGTTCTAGTAGTAGGTGCGGGCCCGGCGGGCCTCTCGGCGGCAGCCACCGTGGCAGCCATGGGCAAGAAAGCAGTTATCGTTGAAAAGGAAGATGTTCTTGGTGGTGCACCGATCATCTCGGGGTATGCCAAGCTGGTTCCTTCGGGTGAGTGGGCCAAGGATGCTATTGGTCGCATGGTGAGCCGGGTGGAAGGGGATGGCAATGTCAGTATTCACAAGTCCACCAAGGTCACCCAGCTGGATGGTGAGGCCGGTAATTTCACCGCAACCTTGAGTAACGGCAGCAAGGTCGAAGCTGGTAGCATCGTACTTGCTACGGGCTTCACCCACTTCGATTCCATCAACAAGCCGGAATGGGGTTTTGGTACCTACGAAGACGTGTTGACCACCTCCCAGATGGAGCAGATGGTCGCTACTGGCAAGATTCAGTGTCCGTCGGACGGTCGTGTGCCGGAGCGCGTCGCCATTCTGCTCTGCGTCGGCTCGCGTGACCGCCAGATTGGGCGTGAGTGGTGCTCCAAGATCTGCTGCACGGTTTCTGCAAATCTGGCCATGGAGATCAAAGAGATTTCTCCGAGCACCGACGTGTTCATTTACTACATGGACATCCGTACCTTTGGCCTGTATGAAGACAAGTTCTACTGGAAGAGCCAGGAAGAATTCAAGACCAAGTTCGTCAAAGCGCGTATCGCCGAGGTGACCAAATCACCGGATGGCCGCCTGCTGGTGAAGGGTGAAGATACTCTGGTCAAGCGTCCGATCGTGATCCCCATGGATATTGTCGTACATGCCATTGGCATGGATCCCAACGCCCTGAATCCCGAAATCGCCAAAACCTTTGGCATCGGCTTGGAAAAGCACGGTTTCATCGACAAGGCCGAGCAGTACACCAACAGCCAAGGGACCACCCGTAAGGGTATTTATACCTGCGGTGCTTCTACCGGTCCTGAAGACATCGATACGTCTATCGCTCAGGGTCAGTCCGCTGGCTCGCGTGCGGTGGCGGATCTGTTCTCCGCGCAGAAAGTGGCCGTTTGAGTCTGATGCAAGAGTCCGTAACGCCGGCCAAGTTGCCTATCGATCTCGATGTCGGCCTGCTCAAGAAATCGTTCTACGAGCTTGAGGAGGCCCTCGAAGGGCAGCAGGGTTTGTCTGATCTGATTGCTATGCTGGAGGACAAAGGCGCAGTATTTCAGTCAATTCTCTCCGGTATAGACAGCGACTTAGATGTTGACGGGATGCGCACGCTGGTAGAACGGATGTTCACTGCGCGGCGCAAGCTCTGGCCGACCCTGGAAGCCTATGGAGCGCCGGCTTTGCGCTCTGCGATCGCTGATCTGCTCAGCGGCCACGGAGATTTGCCGCAACGCATGCAGCGCTTCCAAGAGGCCATACCGGCGCAAGGCAAGGCGCAGAGAGCCCTACGGGATCTGGCGGCGGAACTATTGCACTTCTCAAATCCAGAGGTATACCCGCTCATGACCCGTTGGGTCTGGGATCAAGGTACGAGCTCTGGAGCGGTACGCGAGTTTGTGCGTGGAGGTGACTACATCACCGACTTTCCCTTAGGGGAGAGCCCGGAGATGTTTGAGGGTGTGCGGGAGTGGATGCGGCAAGGGCTGTCCGAACTTGGCGTGTATCGCGATCTACCCTATCTCATCGATGTGTTGTTGGCATATCAATACTCACAATATTTGCGGGCCATGGCAGAAGGGTTCCTGCGCTCGGATTTCGGCGGGCAATCGGATTTCATCGAGCAAATCCATAAATTGCTGGGAGTCGAAACCCAGCGGCGTATGGGCGGCTCACGGATCAAAGGCAAAGACGTTCATTAGTTTTCCAAATTTAGGAGTTCCTGGTTATGGCTATTCATGAGAAGACACTGATCGATCCCGATCGCATTCTCCAGCACGATCATCTGGTCGTGGATGGTGTGGATGTGTCGGGATCTTGGAATACCATGATCTCCCCTCGTACCCTGGTGGATTACGAGCCGGATTTCGAAAAGATCATTCAGAGCTACGGCGGTGGCGAGAATGTACATCGTTGTTGGCAGTGCGGTTCCTGCACCAATTCCTGCACTATGTATGCGCAGAATGTGGACTTTAATCCACGCTATTGGATTTACCTGATTCGCCTGGGTCTGAAGGCCGAGCTGATGAAGGACAAAGACATCATCTGGCAATGCGTTTCCTGCAACAAGTGCACCAACATCTGCCCCAAAGATGTCCGTCCGGAGGGCGTGATGAAAGCCACCGCGCACTGGCTGGAAGAAAATGGCTACACCCCCAAGACCTTATCCACCCACTTCGATGAGGAATTCACTCATCAGTGTCTGGAGTATGGTCGGATCGAAGACACGGAAGTCATGATGGGCTTCTTCAAACGATCCGGGCAGCCACTCGTGCAGACCTGGATTATCAATTTCGGTAAGAATCTCAGCAAACACATGCCCCTGGGTCAGTTGGCCAAGATGGGCCTGAACGTCGTGTTTCGTCCCAAGACTAAATCCTGGGGTCGCACCGGTGAAGTGCTTGCTGAGTACGTCAAGACGCAGAAGGAGGCCGCGCATCATGGCTAAGGTTGCTTATTATCCCGGTTGTGCCTTGGAGGGCTCTGGCGGGCCCTACGACAAGTCTACTCGCGTATTGGTGAAGGAGTTGGGTCTCGAGATGGAAAATCTCGAAGATTACAACTGTTGTGGGGCCATGGAGGTCAAGAATATCCACCCCATGCTGCAGACCTACATGTCTGCACGTAACTTGGCGATTGCCAGCAAACTCCAGGGTTGTGACACCGTCATGGCCCCCTGCAATGGTTGTTATCGCAATCTGAAGCAGACCGAATACGAGTGCGCGACTTCGGAAGAGACCATGAAGACGGTTCAGGACCTCGCCGAAAAGTCTGGCGATCCGGTCTATGATGGCGATGTGCGCAGCTTGCACGCGCTGGAGTGGTTCATGGAGGAAGTCGGACCGGAGGGTATCAAGAGCCGGGTGAAGAAAAGCCTGAATGGGCTGAAAATCGCCAATTACTATGGCTGCATGTACACCCGGCCGCGGCAGATCTTCCCGGAAAAGGATCAGGGCCCCGGATCGGAATCTTCCTACGCACCGCACTTCATGGATGATCTACTCAATGCCGCTGGCGCCGAGGCAGTCGATTTTCCGTTGAAGACGGCCTGCTGTGGTGGTGCTCACACGCTGTCCGACTCTGACACCTCCACGCAGCTGGTGCTGAATATCCTGCAAGCCGCTGAGGACGCCGGGGCCGAAGTCATTGCCACCGAATGTCCGACCTGTCATTCCGGTCTGGAAATGCATCAGGTGCGCGCGGAAGTAGAGTTCGGTATCAAAACCAACGTCAAGGTCATCTACTTCACCCAGCTGCTGGGCTTGGCCATGGGACTTTCGCCGCGGAAAGTCGGTATCCCCGACAATGTCAGTGACTCCATGGATCTGCTTGCTGCCAAAGGGATCGTCTGACCGAGTTGCGAAATGCGCCCCCTGATCGGGGGCGTTTTTTTTCGTCGCAGCATATAACGAGGAACAGGCCATGGAATGTAACGGCTGTGAATTTCGCGCCGAGCTCTACTATGACAAGGAAAGTCAGGTCTGGGCGCGACGTGAGGATGATGGCACGCTCACCGTGGGCATGACCGACATTTCCCAATCCATTGCCGGCAAGATTCTGCATGTGCGCGTGCGCCGACCCGGTACGCGGCGACCCATCGGCAAGCCAGTTGCCACCATTGAAAGTGGTAAATGGGCCGGACCGGTTCCCAATGTCTTCGACTGTGTGATCGAACTTGCCAACGAGGATGTGCTGGAAGACCCCAATCTCCTCAATATCGAACCCTACGAAGCCTGGATCGCCCGCGTGCGTCCGGTGGCGAGTCTGGAGGTCGCGTTGAAAGACATGGTAACGGGTGATGCCGCCTTCGAGATGTATAAGGCGCGCTGTCTGCGGGACGACATTCACTGTGAGCGGGGAATGAGATGAGCAGTCATTATCTGGAAGATGACGAAGAGAAAACCGTGGTCATTGTCATGACCAGCGGGCCGAGCACGGCGCATCGCTGTGCGACGCCGTTTTACCTGGGTTCCTTGTTGTCATCCATGGATGCAGAGGTTAAGATTTTTTGCACCATGGAGGCGGTCAAGCTCATGGAGAAAGGTGTTGCCGAGAACATGGCAGCCATGGAAGGTGGCAAACGTATCATCGAATTCATTCGGGATGCGAAAAATGCCGGAGCGGAGCTCTATGTTTGTCGGCCCGCGTTGCCCGGATATGCCATGGAAGAGACGGGCCTGATCGATGAGGTCGACCACGTAGCTTCAGCCGGGGATCTGGCCGACCTCATTCTGTCGGTCGATCGCTTGTTATTTTTTTGAGGGATTTATCTCTAACTGGATTTTTTCCGTACACCCTAAGGAGGACATTATGGGTACCGTTCGTGGTTGTGAAATTCCTGAAGATCTGATGTACAACGTCGAAAACAACGTGTGGTTGCGCAAGGAAGATGATGGCAGCGTGACCATCGGCATGACCGCGTATGCCTGCGCTTTGGCCGGCCAAATCGTCTCCTACACCCCGAAGGCTGCGGGCAAGGACATCAAAAAAGACAAGTCGGCCGCCACCGTCGAATCTGGAAAATGGGTAGGTCCGTTGAAGAGCCCGGTCGGTGGTACGGTCACTGCGATCAATGATGAGGTCGCAAAGGATCCGGGTCTGATCAACAAGGATCCGTACGGCAGCGGCTGGATTGCCAAGCTGAATCCGGCGGATTTCGCTGGCGACTCTGGTGAGCTCAAGACCGGAGCTGATGCCCTGGCAGCATTCGAAGAGAAGATGAACGCCGACGGTTTCGGCGGCTGCTAAGATTTCTCTTGCTATCGCTCAGCGGCCGCCTCGGTGGCCGCTGCAGTCTTTTTACTGACGCAGGACGGACGAACTCATGAACCCATGGTTGGACGCTGTTTCCCAGGTAGAGGCCCTTGAAGACTTGCAACTCGATGCCAATCTGGTTGCGTCGATGCGCGAGCGTTGGCAGGGACTTTCGGGCAGTCAGGTCGGGCGGATGAACTTCTATACCCCATCGTTTCGGCATCACGAAACCTCCGAACTGTCTACCAGCAGTTGTGGCAAGAATGCTTTCCCGGCCATTTCCATCACCGGTGGTGATTGCAAGCTGCAATGTGACCATTGCAAGGCAAAAATTCTCGAACCGATGATCCCCGTGCGCTCTCCCGAGGAGCTCGATCGTCTAGTTGATCAGATTGTTCTGGAGGGCGGACGCGGATTATTGTTGTCGGGTGGTTCTGATCACCAGAATGTCGTTCATTATGAACCGTATTTTCCGACGGTCAGTAAGATCAAGGCGCGCTACCCCAATCTGCAGATCGCGATGCACACGGGTATCGCCACGCCAGAATTCGCCCGTGGTATGGAGGATGCCGGAGTCGACGTCGCCATGATGGATGTCATTGGCGCCCAGGACACGATTTCCCAGGTCTACCATCTGCGCCGCAGTGTCGATGATTTCGAAGCAGCACTGGAGGCTTTGGTCGCCACCAAGATGAAGGTGGTGCCACATATTGTCATTGGGCTCCATTATGGCGAGATGCTGGGCGAGTGGAACTCCCTCGAAATTGTGCAGCGACATCTGCCCAGCGCTTTGGTGCTGGTGGTGATCATGTCGCAGTACGCCAGCCAGAGTCGGCCCTTTGCCACCCCACCCAGCAACGAGGTCGGAAAGTTCTTCATGGACGCGCGTGCGAGCCTCCCGGACACCCCGGTGTTGCTCGGCTGTGCGCGGCCCAGTGGCCTGCATCGCATGGAAACGGACAGCTACGCGGTGATGGCAGGGCTGAACGGCATTGCTTTCCCCTCCGATGGCATGTTGGCATTGGCCAAGCATCTGGATCGCGACGTTTTCGTTACCCCGTCTTGCTGTTCGATGATCGTCGGCGAAGAAGTTCTTGCCCTGGGCGAGGAAAGTGGGGCCATTCCATTGGATCATATCCCGGCTGCACCCAAGCGGCGCCCAGCACTGCGCGATATCCCCATCGTCGTGACCGCCTGAGTGCTGGAAGCAAAGGATCATGGCTGAGCGAGAGGCAGGGCGGCAGCGTGGCAACGCGCAATGGGCGGTGATCGATACTGGCCTGCGCGATGCGGACGAGAATATGGCCCTCGACCACGCCCTGATGGCCGCCGTAGCCGATGGAAGGCTGGGCGCCAGCTTCCGCTTCCTGCATTTTCGTGACTGCGCCTTACTCGGGCATCATCAGTCCCCCCGGCAGGAACTCGATCTCGACTTCTGCGCCCGCGAAGGCGTGCAGGTGCAACGCCGTTTGACCGGCGGCGGGGCAATCATCTTCGATGAAACCCAGCTGGGTTGGGAGTTGGTCTGCCGGCGTGAAGCCCTGCCTGCTGGGGACATGAGCTTCTTGGCGCAAGAAATCTGCGAAGCGGCGGCCCTGGGTCTGCGTCAGCTCGGTGTCGACGCGCAGTTTCGTCCCCGCAACGATATCGAAGTAGAGGGGCGGAAAATCTCTGGCACCGGCGGCATCATCGATGGTCAGGTGGTGCTCTTTCAGGGCACCGTCCTAATCGATCTGGATATCCCGCGGATGCTGCGCATCCTGCGCGTGCCGCTCGAAAAGCTCGATGCCCATGCGATACAATCGGTCGCGGAGCGTGTCACCAGTCTGCGTGACTTGCTCGGGCGGCTACCCAGCAAAGCAGAGGTCAAAGAGGCATTGGTCGAGGGTTTCCGCGCCCACTTCGCGTGGGATATGTGCGAGACACCGGTGCCCGAAGTGCTGACGACATATCTCCCCGAGGCCTTGGCTATTGTGCGCGACCCGGAATGGCTGCAACTGCAGGATCGCCCGCGCAGTGAGCAAGCTCTCTTGCAGGCCGTGCACCGGGGTAGCGGAGGTACCTTGCGTAGTGAGCTACTCTGGGACGAGCGCGGCAAGCGGATTCGGCAAATCGCCTTCAGCGGCGATTTCTTTGTCCAACCGCGGCGCGCGGTTCTGGATTTGGAGGCAGCCTTGCGCAACAGTCATATCGAAGACTTACCGCAGATCGTCGAGCGTTGGTACCACGAGACTCCTGTCGATGCATTGGGTCTGCAGCCAAGCGATTTCGTCCAGGTCGTACGCGAGGCATTGCCATGCGCGTGATCGACTGCGACGTACTCGTGGTGGGCGTGGGACCGGGGGGCGCGGCAGCGGCCCGGGTCACCGCTGCCGCGGGTTTGCATACCATCGCCGTCGACAAGCGCAGTGAGATTGGTGTTCCGGTGCAGTGTGCCGAGTTTGTTCCCAATCCTCTTATGCGCACGGTTCATGAGACGTTGTCGCGGGTGCAGGAAGTGAGTGGAATGCTCACCGTCCTGCCCTCTGGAGCCGCGGAGCATTCTGCGTTTCCCGGCCTGATGATTGACCGCGCGCGTTTTGATCAGGGCCTGGCAGAGCTTGCTGAAGCGGCAGGCGCTAAGATCTGGCGACGCACCCAATTCCGCTCCTGGGATGGCGAGATTGCTGTAGTCCAGCGCGACGGCGAGAGCATTGCCCTACGCCCTCGTTTTCTTCTTGGCGCTGACGGCCCCCATAGCGCGGTGGCGGCAGCTCTCGGTCTACCAGATCAGGCGGTGGTTTTCACCCGCCAATACACAGTACCACTCCTGCAGGAGTACTTTGATACCGACATCTTCCTCTCCGATGCCTTTCCCGGTGGCTATGCATGGCTCTTTCCCCGGGGTGCAGTGGCAAATTTGGGGCTGGGGGCGGATCGTCGTTTCGAGAGCAACCTCAAGGTACCCTTGGAGACTTTGCACCAGCAGATGCAGGAGCGCGGTATCGTTGGGGCAGAGATCCTTGGGCGCACCGGGGGTGCGATTCCGGTGGGGGGAATCCGCCCCATGGTACATGCGCGGGCCCTATTGCTGGGGGATGCTGCAGGCCTAACGCATCCTATTACGGGCGCCGGTATTCCCGCGGCAGTCATCAGCGGTGAAGCCGCCGGGCGGGCGACCATTGCCTGGCTGGCAGGTGATACGGATGCCCTCGAAGCGTACGTAGAGGATATGACGGACCAATTCGGTCCGGCACTCCAGCGCGCCGTACAGCGGCGGCGCGAACTGGAAGCCGTCTGGCGCAAGCCGGCGGCACAGGAGGATCGCGTGATGCGGTCTGGATGGATTGCTTTTGAGGAATATTTTGCCGCCTGAGGGCGGATTGTCGAGGAGGATGTCCCATGAGTGCGGTAGCCCCGGAAACCAATCAACCCCTGAACTTCTATCGGCCCGACTACTTCGTCAAGACGCCGGCCATGCGGTCTCCCGACTATGTGCAGTTGAGCACGGCGGCAGCCATCACCCTGGGACTCATTCCCGGGGTGATGCACCGCACCAGCTGCACCCATTGCCTGAACCTGCTGATGACCTACCCCGAAGGTTGTCGCGCCAACTGCACCTACTGCGGTCTGGCCCGGCATCGGGAGGAAAGCCGCGACTACGCCGACCGCAACTTCATCCGCGTCGACTGGCCGACGGTTCGCGTGGACGAGATGCTGGAGCGGATCGCTGCCAACAGCGACAAGGGACAGTTCGAGCGCATGTGCATCAGCATGATCACCCACCCCGATTCCGACTACGACACCCAGGTGGTGCTCAAGCGGTGGATGGAGGTAGCGCCGCATATTCCGGTGTCGATCCTGTCCAACCCCACGACCATGGAGAAGCAGGACCTCATCACCCTGAAAGAGCTGGGCGCAGATATCTTCACCGTCGCTCTCGATGCGGTCACCCCGGAAATCTTCGAGCGCACCCGCGGCAAGACGGTGCAAAGCCCCCATTCCTGGGACAAGTATTGGCAGGTGATCGAGTGGGCTGCCGAGATCTACGGGCCGGAGAAGTTCGGTGCCCACCTGATCTGTGGCATGGGCGAGACCGAGCAGGAAATCCTGCAGGTCTGCCAGCGGATGAAGGATATGGGCGGGCACAACCACATGTTTGCCTTCTTCCCGGAAAAGGGCTCGATGATGGAAGATTGGGATCCGGTGCCGCAGGACCAGTGGCGGCGGGTGCAGTTGGGTCGCTTCCTCATTGATTATGCTGGTGGTCGTTTTGAAGACATGAACTTTGATGAGTATGGTCGGGTGGCAGAGTTTGGCTTCCCGCAGGCGGAACTCGAGGACATTATCGACTCGGGCAAGCCCTTCCAGACTTCCGGTTGCCCGGGTAAGGATGACGAAGAGGTGAGCGCCTGCAATCGTCCCTATGGGGACTCTTCGCCATCCGATATCCGCTCCTTCCCCTTCGCCCTCAACAAGCAGGATGTGGAGATTGTGCGGCGTCAGATGCGCCTGAAGGACCTGCAGTTCCCTGGTTGATCTGGATCGCTGCGAAAAGAAGGGGCCCGAGTGGCCCCTTTTTTGTTTTATTAGAATGTTATGATAAGAAATATCATCAAATCACAGTATTTTCTCTTTTGATCGAAGCGAAAAAACTTTGATTGTGACAGTTCTTGCAACACCTTGTTCTATCCGCCACAATCAAAATACGTTTTGACAACAGAGGGCGAGGAAGTGAAGAAGACGAAAATTTTAGGCTATGCAGTTGCCGCAGCCGTCGCTGCCGCGGGTTTCTCTGGCAATGCTTTCGCCACCAACGGCTATCAGTTGATCGGTATCGGCCAGTATGCGATTGGTATGGGTGGTGCCGTGGTCGCGGCCCCCGATGACCCTTTGTCTGCGGCCATCAGCAACCCGGCGGGTCTGGCCCTGATGCGTCCGCAGGCGGCCTTCTCTGCCGAGATTTTTAACCCTACCCGCAAGACCAATATGGGTTTTGGGGAGATTGGTAGCCATAGCAACGTTTACGGTGTTCCCGCGATCGGCTGGGTTGCCCCTGCCTTTGGCGACGGCATCGTGTTCGGTGGTGGTGTGTATGGTACAGCTGGATTGGGTGTTAATTATCTTCAAAACGTTGCTCCGAACCCTCAGCTACCATATGGTGGCTACGCCCAAGCGTACAGTAGCATTACTTTCATGGAGATGGCTCCCTCGATTGCTATGAAGGTGAACTCCCATTTGGCAGTTGGCGCTTCTCTGAATATCGCCGCGGAGCAAGGCTCTTTTCAGCAGACAATGACGCAGTTCACGAACATCAGTCCGTACCCTACGCATCCATATATTGTACCGATTGGTGGAGGGTTAAATCTTGCGACCCCGTCGTGGGCCTATGGCGTTGGCGTGACCATTGGAGCGCTGTACAAGGTGAACGACATGGTTACCTTGGGTGCAACGTATAAATCACCCATGATTTTTACGCCAATGACTTTTCAGGGTGGCGCTCAAGTTGCTCCAGGACCCAACGGAACGCAAATTCAGGGGGGTCCAGGTCAATACAGTGGTCATTTGAACTACCCGCAGCAGGTGGCTCTGGGTATCGCAATTCGACCCATTCGCCAGTGGTTGATCAGTGTGGAAGGGCAGTGGATCAATTGGCACAACACCCTCAATACTTTTAATATCCATGGCCCATGGCAGGGTACGGATGTGGTTGCGTTGCCTTTGAACTGGCGTAACCAGTGGGTTGCCAACTTTGGTACCCAATATGATGTAAACGACTGGCTGCAGGTCCGTGCGGGTTATGCCTGGGGATCCAACCCGGTGCCGAACAACAGTGCAGCGATTGCTGCCAACACCATCTTCCCGGCTCTCATCCAGAATGCCGTCACCTTCGGTGCGACGCAGAAACTGGGGATGGGCTGGAAGCTGACGGAAGCGTACATGCACGCCTTCGCCAATACCCTGACTGGCGCGCCTGGGTCGGCACCTTTCGCTCCTGGCGATCCTATGCAGGCTGCGTCCTCGACCCTGGGCGAGAACTCCTACGGCATCCAAGTCGGCTACGACTTCTAAGACTCTTACCCCTCCTCAAGGGTACGGGGGAGACGTAAGTCTCCCCCTTTTTGCGTTCTACGGGCTTGCATCGAGAGCCGGCAGGCCAGACACTAGGCGGCAGTGGATACGCGAGGAGCCTATGAAGACCATACCGATTGCCGATGTCAGTACCCTCAAGAATGAACTTAACAAATACAAGAAGGGCAAGAAGCTCGAAATACCCCGTTTCAACCAGCTGGCGCGTATGGGCTATCTGGGACGCCTGATCATGACGCCTCTCGACCCCGAAGATCCTGCGTGTAAGTCTTATCTGGTACATGTACAGGAGCCGCAGGGCTTGGCCGCCCATTTCATCGAACTCGATGAAGATTTGATCGATGCCATCTTGATCCTCGATGGGGAGCAGGCGATGGCCATTGCTGCCATCATGCAGCAAGGGGTGCAGGATCGGGCCCGCTGGCACGAGGAGCTCAACGCGCGCGATTTCTACTTTTCCTCGTTTTACCGGCCCAAGGAGCGCGCAGAATAGAGTCGAGCGTCGTGCCCGCAGAGCAAAGGAAACTGCGCTGGCTGGATCTCGGGCATTTGACTGCCGAGGAGCTGCATCAGTCCTATCAGGCCCTGGCTGCCCTGCGTCGTGCCGATGATCCTGCCTTCCTTGTGCTGGCGACGGCCGATGCGCATCTGAGCCTCGGTGCTGCTCAGTCTGCCTCTGCGGAGCTGAATGAGGCCGCTTGCGGATCCGTAGCTGTCCTTCAGCGCCCTCTCGGCGGTGGCTTGGTCTGGGTGGAGCCGACACATCTGAATTATTTTCTCCTGTCTACCCCAGATGTACAGTGTCGGCGTCCGGAGGACTTGCTGGCGGCGATGGCGCCCTCCATTCAAGCCGTTCATGCGCAGTATGGTTTGCCTGCGGAGCTGGCGGCGGGGCAGGAGTTTCGTTATCGCGGGCGGCGCATTGGCAGTACTGGTGCTGCTACCATCAGTAAGAGTCTGGTGCTGGCGGGGAGCTATCTGCTGCGGATTGACTGGCGCCCCTTTGTTGCCAGTGTCGCCACGCCGTCGCTCGAGTTCCGCAACACCCTGGCGCGCGCCCTGTCCGCCTCCCTCACCAGCTGGGAAACTGAGCTAGGGCCCAAGATGATGCCTAGCCATGCCGATCTGAAGAGTGCGTGGCAGGCGCAACTACTGGCTCAGGGCTGGCAGATTTTCGAGGAGGAGCTCCACGCCAGCGAGTGTGCCGCGTGGCAGCAGGTAGAATGGGAGCCTGTGGATTGGCAGAGCCAGGGCCGCCGACGGGTGCGCAATGGCATCAAGCTGCGCGCTGGGGCATTCCTCACCGAACAACACTGGCCGGATGGCTGGCTACGTGTCTGGACGGAAGACGGTTGCTATCGGGAAGTGGAGAGCGATGCCTGGCCGCCGGAGCTCAGTTGGGCCCTGGCTGGCGTTGCTGCTCGATCTCCCTTGCTAGCCAGCCTCTTGGATGGCTATCTGGGTAGTAGCGCCGGGCGTTGGCAGAAACGACTGGAAGAACTTTCCGTCTGGTCCGATCAATGAAGAACAGGAGAATGGGATGCCGAGTATCGAAGATCGTTTACGCAAACGTCTGATATGGATGACGAGCGATGAGGAAATGCTCCAGCTTGCGCGTGACAGTCTGCCAGCAGAGTGGTCGCTGACCGCAGCTCTGGCGGTGGAGGATTTTGACGACTGGCAGGAGATCCTGCTGCATCGTTTTCTGGTACTGGATTTGGGAGACCCGGCGATCGACCACGCGGTGATCGACGAAATCCGCCGTGAACACCAACTGAATATCCCCATTTTCTGCTATGGGGGCAGCGAAGAGGACCGGCTGGCAGCCCGCTCGGCGCGGGCCGACCGCTTCTTCAATCAGGACGAAATCCTACAGAAACTGCCGGAGTTTCTGCGCCAATTTTCCTGGTAATTCAGTGCCCGTCAGTAGGCGGGCACCGCAGTCGATCAGCCAACCTTGGCGTGCGCCTCCGTGTCGAGGAGCAGCTCGTGACTCTCGCTCTGTCCATCACTGGAAACCGTCAGAGTGGCAACCCGTACGCCCGCATCCTTGAAGGTCAGTTCGTAGGAGAACATGCCGGGCAACTCGATATTGCTCTCTTTCAGGGTCTTGCCTTCGCAGGTTAGGGTCACCTTGGCGGTTCCTTGCCCGTCGAGCATGGCCTGGATGCGAAAGGGATGACCCACCACGCGACGATAGACCTGCGGGTCACGATTGGCGTTGTACTGCAGGTTGTTCAGTTTAACCATCTTGACGAGTGTCTTGCTCATGAAAGCCCCTTTTCCGTGCATAAAATCCATTGTGGATGTCGATAGGTAAAACACGCATATCCTAGACGAAGCAGAGGAAAAAAGGTAGCTTAGGCCGAGGCGAGAGGAGTTCTCATGTACGACAAAACCCTGACGCTGGCGCGTTTGGACGCGGCGCAAGCTCGTATCGAGGCGCTTGGGCGCAATGCTGCAAATCACGAGTTTTCTGCAAATCTGCAGGAAGGCATGGCGATTGCGAGCGACATTTTGCGGGCGTTGCTGGCATCTGAAGGCAAGGAATCCGATCCAGATGCGGATTTGCTCGCGCTCTGGAAAACCCTGGTGAAGGGGCAACCGCACTGGAATACCATCCGCGATAATTGCCGCGAACTGGTCTATTACCAGAATTGTCTGGCAATGGAGCGCGCAGATGCCTTGCCGCCGCAACCGCAAAAAATGCTGTTACACACCCTGCGCCATTTATATCTATATGCCCGCAGCCATGCCGAACAATCGCAAGAGGAGACATCATGAGTCGGAGCAGCCACGGCGACAATGCCCTGCGCTATATCAGCGAAGAACCGTTTTACCAGCCGGTGGGAAATGAGCTGGGGATCTTCATGGCGGCCTGGGGGCGGCGCCTGCCGGTCATGCTCAAGGGGCCGACGGGCTGTGGCAAGACCCGTTTTCTCGAGCACATGGCATGGCGCCTCAAGCGCCCGCTGATCACCGTAGCCTGTCACGAGGATCTGACCAGCTCGGACCTGGTGGGACGTTTCCTGATCGAAGGTGACGAAACCGTCTGGCAGGACGGTCCTCTTACCCGCGCGGTGCGTGAGGGCGCCATCTGTTATCTGGATGAAGTCGTCGAGGCGCGCACCGATACCACCGTCGTCATCCATCCTCTGACCGACCATCGCCGTCATCTGCCGATCGATAAATTGGGGACGGAACTCAGCGCTCATCCCGATTTTTTGTTGGTGATTTCCTACAATCCCGGCTACCAGACGGTGCTGAAGGATCTCAAACCCTCCACCAAGCAGCGTTTTGTCGGGATGAACTTCACCTACCCCCCCGCAGAGCTGGAAGCGCAGATCGTGATGCGGGAGTCGGGGCTGGATGCCGAGCGCTCCAGCAAGCTGGTGCAGGGCGCGGCCAAGGCTCGTAATCTCAAGGATCAGGGTCTGCAGGAGGTCACTTCCACCCGTGCCCTGGTCTATGCCGGTACCTTGATGGCGGCGGGGCTGGCTCCACTCGAAGCAATCGAGGCCGCCATCATCAGTCCGCAGACGGACGATCCCGAACTCGCCTCGGCGCTGACGGAAATCTTTACCACCTTCTTCGGCGCCTGAGGCGGACGTGTCTGCCGCCAGCGAGGAGATCCTCGAGCATCTGGAAGCGGTCAGTTTTGTCGCCGGACGCGACGCTCGGGCGGCCCTGCCCGCCGTCGAGGCGCTCGGCGAGGCAGCCGTCTTGCGGTATCTGGAGACAGGGCGCGATCTCTTTTTTTATGACCGCGAGGCAGGCAAGGCCTTTTTCCATGCAACCGAGAGTCTGGTGCGCGCCTTTGGCGGTCTCGACCCCTGGCTGGAGCAGGCGCGCATCTTCCTTACCCAGCGCGGCACCTTTCGCGCAGCGGTAGGGTATTTCGAGCAAGCCGCCCAGGCTCGCGAGGAATACGGCGTGACCGGAGAGAAGATCTGGTATGAGGAAGGCGCGGACTGGATCGGTCGTCATGTCGATAGTGCCGCAGCGTATTTTCGCACGCCCATCGCCCGGCTCTTCGGCAGCTATGGTGCCGAGGATCTGCACACCCTGCTGGCGCCGGCACGGGAACTGGCCAAGGGACGTCTGGGGCTGGCCAGCTACCTCGAGGGTGCAATCAAGGTGCGCGCCATCTGTGGATTAGATGGGGTGCAGGACTGGGCATTGCGCGGTCGCGACATTCTTGCCGCCGGCCGCATCCGCGGCGAGGCCTGGTATAAACTCGAAAGCGACGAGGCCCGTGCTTTTTTGCTGGAGGTCTTGCCAGGCTTCCGCATCGGTCCGCACAAGCGGCTCTTTGCTCTGCTCTTGCAGGCCTGGACGGGTCTGCATCTGCCCTTTGAGGATGGCGATTGGAGCGTAGAGGGCGGGCGCGGCTTTCTCGAAACCGATGGCCGGAGCCTTTTCGTGCCGGCGGTGATGCCCGATCGGGAAGAGGCCATCCTCGCCTTCTACCACACCGGTGCGCATCTCGCCTTTGGCAGCTACGATGAAGACGCTATCCATGCGCTCTTCCGCGAAATCGGTATGGAACACCCGCCGCTCGATGCCGATCAGCGCATCACCTGGCGGCCGCTTTATGCCCAGTTTGGTCAGGATCTCCTGCGCTTTCAGTTGATCTTCGACATACTGGAAGATCTGCGCGTCGATCTTGCCATGGAGCGCGAAATGCCCGGTTATCTGCCGCGGCTGCTGCGCGCCGCGGAGCAGCGGTCGGTGCCCCCTGGTGCGGCCGGGGCCTATTGGCGCGAGGCCCTGCAGCTTACTCGTTCCGCCGTATCCGGGCAGCTCCCCAGCGAATTGGCCTCTCTTGCTTCTTCCGCCGCTAGCATCCTCGATGCCTTCCGTCTGGCCCTGGCACGCTACGCGCACACCGAACTTCCCTCCATCGCTCTGGCGGAACGAGGGCCAGCATTCCTGCCCGGACACTCCCCCAATGCCGCGCGACCCGTATATCCGCGCAAACATGGCCAGACTGCGGCGGTGGAAATGGATGCCGGGGGGCAACTCGGTGCTGCCGGCCACAAAGAAAAGCCGCGCGAAGCGCCGCAGCAAGCGGAAGGCAACGATCCAGACATGGAGATCCCGCCCGAGGACATTCAAGGGACCGGTGGCCGGGTGGGGGTGGGGATTCCCATGCCGGCCAAGGTGCATGGTAGTGGCCGCGGGGTGCAGGGGCCGAAAGGCGGTTGGCCCTACAAGGAATGGGACTACCGGCAGGAAAAGTACAAAGACAACTGGGCACGGGTACACGAGCGCAAACTGCGCGAGCAGGACGAGGCACGGGCAGTGGAGATCGCCGCCGAGTATGACGGCACCATGCGCCGCCTGAAGAAGGCCCTGCAGGCACAGAAGCCGACGCGCATGGCACCATTGCGGCGACAAAAGGAAGGTGAAGAGCCGGATATTGATGCCGCTGTACAGTTTGTCGTCGAGCGTCGCGCCGGGCAGAGCCCCAAGGCCAATATCTACCGCCAACGCCGACCCTTGCAACGCGATACTGCCGTACTCCTACTTGCCGATCTCTCCACCTCGATCATGGCCGAGGCGGCAGATACCGGCATTCGTGTGGTCGACCGCCTCCGCGCGGCGATGCTGCTCTTTGGGGAGGCCCTGGTCGAGGTGGGAGATCCCTTTGCCCTCTATGGCTTTGCCAGCAAGTATCACCAAGAAGTCCTGCTCTATCCAATCAAGCGCTTCGACGAGCGCTTCGACGCGCGGGCACGAGCGGTGCTCGGTGGCCTGAGCGGACGCTTGGCAACGCGCATGGGTGCGGCAATTCGTCACAGTACCCGGCAGTTGTTGCGCAGCCCCGCGCAACGGCGCTTGCTGTTGATTCTTTCGGATGGGCGGCCGGCTGATTATGACGATGGCGGTGATCCCCGCTATCTGCAGGAAGACACGCGCATGGCAGTGCGCGAGGCACGGGACCTCGGGGTACATGCCTTCTGTATCAGTCTCGATCCGCGCGGTGGCGATTATCTGCCCCTGGTCTTTGGGCAGGGGCACTATCTGGTCCTGCCCCAGATCGACCATTTGCCGCAGCGACTTCCGGAAATCTATCTGCGCCTGCGAGGGCATGGATGAACGAGGCCGCGCTCCTGCAGGAGCGGATTCCAGCAACGTGTCCGGCGCTCTTCGTGGGGGCGGCGCGTTATCGTCGGAACAGCTACGGCAAAAACCATCCCCTTGCCATTCCCCGCGTCTCTTTGACCCTCGATCTTATCAACAGCTACGGGGCGATGGGTGCAGCGGAGTACCGCCTGGGCCGCCCTGCCAGCCACATCGAGCTCTGGGGCTTTCACACCCGCGAGTACATTCAGGCCTTTGAGAAGGCGCAGTTTCGGGGTCGCGTCACCGATCAGGATCGCCGCGTCTACCAGCTTGGCACTTTGGAGAACCCCTATTTCCCGGGTTTTTTTGACACTCCCAATCTGGCAACCGGGTCGAGTATTCAGGCGGCCGAACTGGTTTTGCAGGGGCAGACGGCCTTCAGTCCAGCGGGGGGGATGCATCACGCAGCGCCGCATCAGGCGCGCGGGTTCTGTTATCTGAACGATCCGGTACTGGCCATTCAGCGGCTGCGCCGTGCGGGTCTGCGGGTACTGTATTGGGATCTGGACGCACATCATGGCGATGGGGTGGAGGCGGCCTTCGTCGATGATCCCTCGGTGCAGACGGTTTCCATCCATATGGATACCGCTTATGCCTATCCCTTTCATGGCGGCGGCCTCGCTGACCAAGCCGGTGGGGCGCTGAACCTGCCACTGCCGTCGGAGGTCAACGACACGGAGTACCGGCAGGTATTTACCGCTCTCTGGCCGCGGGTGATGGAAAGCTTTGCGCCAGAGGTGGTGGTATTGCAGGCAGGTACCGATATCCTTGCCCCAGATCCGCTCAGCAAATTTCGCATCAGTAATGTCTTTTTTTGGGAGATGGCGCGGCGCATCGTTGCCGACAGCCCGCGCCTTCTGGTGTTGGGCGGGGGCGGCTATCATCCCATCGCCCTGGCGCGCTGCTGGACCGGCCTTTGGGCGATCCTCTCCGGCCGGGAGTTGCCCGCTATCCTGCCTGCGCCCGGCCGCGCACTGCTTGAAGCGGTGGACTGGGAGCTCGATGATGAAGATGCCCCGGATTATTCGCGGCAGTTCGAACGCCTCGATGACCTGCCTTGTGAAGGCCCGATACGGGCGGAGATCGGCGAGCGGCTAAGAGCCCTTTTCCAGGAGCACCCCCTTTTTCTCGATAGGAGAGTCCAGGTATGAGTGACACCCCTGATCTAGTCCCTGGTGCCGCCAACAGTCTAGCGACCAAAAAGTATGCCGAGCGCTTTGTTGCGGCGGGTCTGCCCGAGGGGCATTACAGTGATTTTCTCAACACCCGTATCAAGCTCTCTTCTCTTGGAGTGGGCACCTTCCCCGGCGCTATCGACGAGGTAACCGATGTGGCAGTTGCGGCCATCGTGGCGCAAGCCCTGCAATCGGGGATCAATGTGATCGATACCGGTGCCAATTACCGCTATGGAAGAGCAGGCCGCGCGGTAGGCGCCGGGATTGCCAAGGCCCTGCAGGCGGGGGGCAAACGCGAAGAATTCTTTGTTTTGGGCAAGGGGGGCTTTCTCACCTTTCCCAACGGTAAACCAGAGAATCTCGAAACCTTCTTTGCCGAAGCGGTGGAGGCCAAGGGCCGTGGTAAAAAAGAAGATCTTGCCCATGGTATCCACTGCCTCAGCCCGGAATATCTGCTTTGGCAACTCGATGAGCTGCGCGCGCAGACGGGCCTGGCAACCCTGGACGCCTTCCTGGTGGATCAGCCCGAGGTGCAAATCCCCGTCATCGGCAAGGAACGGGTCTATCGCAAGCTCATCGATGTCTTCGCCGCGTTGGAGGGTGCGGTGGCAGAAGGCAAATTACGCTATTACGGGATTTCTACCTTCAACGCCTGTCGGGTAGAGACCGATAATCCTTTGTTTCAGTCGATGACCAGCCTGCTGGGCCTGGCGGAGAAAGCGGCGGGGGAGGGCAAACGGCACCACCTGCGCATCGTCGAACTTCCCTTCAACGCCCTGATGCCCGAGGCCTACACCCGCTTCAGTCAGGTGACTGGCCAAGGTAACATCGCTTCCACCATTCAGGCGGCCTATCAGCTCAAACTGACCGTCATGGCCAGTCATCCGCTGGGTAAGGGGCTGCTGGGGCGGGAAGAGGTGTCATCATTGCAAGAGGCCATGCCCGAGCTGGCCAATGCTGCGCAGCGCGCTACGCAATTTGTCCGCTCGACGCCCGGAATTGCGGTGACTCTGGTGGGAATGAGCAACCCCCTGCATCTGGCTGATTTTCTCGCCGTTGCCCAGCAGGCCCCCTTGGCGAAAGAGCGCTTCCTGGCCATGTTCGAGAAGGAGAAGTAGGGTCTATACCCTCCTTACTGAGCAGAAAAGGCGTTTCCTAAGGTTGCTCGGCGTCGCTTTCCTTTTTCTTTTTGCTGATCTCGGCGAGGAGGCGCTCCTGTTCGGCAAAGGACAGGCGGCGGCTGCCGGCCGTAAAACCCTTTTTTGTCGCAGCGGGTTCGGTGGGATGTCCAGCGCGTTCGCTTTCCTTGACGTTCCGGTATTCCCGTAATTCCTTCTCCCACTGCTGGCCGGCATTGAGATTTTCCGGGCGTCCCTGAAAATCTTTGGGTGCCGCTGGCGTCTGCTGCGCAAACCAGGCCGCCTTGCGTTGCTCACGGTTGTATTGGCTTACCCAATTGCCCAGCTGGCGCAAGTCGATCAGCGCGGCGATCAGTATCAATACCCCCAGGCCCAAAGGAAACGGCCATGGCAGTGTCAGTGCGAGGATGACCACCACCAGGCTGGCGACAGGATATGCCCAGGCCAGTGGGCGCTGTAGGTAAAACCGATGTAGGCCGAGGAGGAAGCCTAGCCAGGTTAGGTATGCGGTAGTGGGTTTTTTTTGCAGTTGCTGCAGGCGAATCTGTACGCTCTGCAGCCCCTCGCCCTTGAGGTCGAGCTTCTCCCAGGCCTTCGGCACGAGTGATTCTCCCGGAAAATGTGTTGAACCGCTCTCATATTACCCCTAAACTCTGGCAAAGTCGCGGGCGACGGGAAAAGTATGGCAGACAGACGATTGCAGGTCTTTCACACGGTGGCGCGTTTGTTGAGCTTCACCAAGGCGGCAGAGACCCTGCACATGACACAACCGGCGGTGACCTTCCAGGTCAAGCAATTGGAAGAGCAGTTCAACACCCGCCTCTTTGATCGTACCCATAACCGCATCAGCCTCACAGAGGCGGGTATGGTGGTGTACGAATACTCGGAACGGATTCTATCGTTGTATACAGAAATGTCCAACCGTGTCGGCGAGATGACCGGAGATCTGCGCGGCCATCTGCTGATCGGCGCCAGTACGACGATCGCCGAATACATGCTGCCGCGGGTCCTGGGCGATTTCAAAATGAAGTACCCGGATGTTCAGGTGCGCCTGCACGTCGGCAACACCGACAAAATCGTGCACATGATCGAAGACAACAGTATCGATCTGGGCCTGGTCGAAGGGGTGGTGACCAACAAGAGTCTGGCTACGCTGAAGTGCTGCATGGACAACATGATCGTTATCGCGCCTGCGGATCATGCGCTGTCGGAACAGCAGACGGTTTCCGCTCGAGAACTGCTCGACTTCCCTTTCGTATCGCGAGAAGAGGGCTCTGGTACCCGGGAAGTCACTATGGAATACCTCAGTCAGGAAGGTGTTGATCCCCAAGATCTGCATATCACCATGGAACTAGGCAGCCCGGAGGCCGTCAAGGGGGCGGTGGAGGGTGGTTTGGGAGTTGCAGTTGTCTCTGAGGCAACGGTCCTCAAAGAGCTCGCCCTGGGTTCCATTGTCGCTCGCCCGCTCAATCCACCCCTGGCGCGGCCTTACTTTTTCGTCTACCAGAAACAGAAATTCCGCAGTCTGGTGATGGACGAGTTCCTCGAATTTTCCAAAGAGCGTTGCGCCAAGGATTTTCTCACCTTGCCTAAACAACGCGGGGTGATCCGTTCATGAAGCATTTTGCCGTCGTTCAGCACAGTTATTCCGAGTTTTTGGGCATTATCGAGAGTCAGCTGGAAAAACGAGACATCGGGTTCAGTTATTTCCGTGTTTTTCTCAATCAGGAGTTGCCGAGTAGCGCGCTGACTTTCGACGCATTGTTCCTGCTCGGTGGCCCAATGTCCCCCCTGGAGCAGGACAAATACCCCTGGCTGGAACAGGAGTTGCAGACCATTGCTGCCTTTCGCAAGGCCGGACGTCCCATTGTGGGTTTGGGACTGGGAGCATTGCTGATTGCTCAGCAAGAGGGTGCGGAGCTGTCGCTGGAGCCCTACCACAATGCCTATTTTACCACCGCCCATGCGACGGAGGCGGGGCGCAACGATCCCCTGGCGCAGGCAGTCGACGGACGCCAGGTCATGGTTTGGGCAGCGGGTACTGCCCAATTGCCGGACACCATCGAGCCCTTGGTCGTAGACGATGAAGGTCGCTGGATCGCCTTCCGACCGCAGGACGGTGGCGCCATGGCCTTGCTCTTCCGCCCGGAAATGAAGCCGGGCCTGATTGAAGACATTCTCATGGAAGAGGATCGGGAAACGCCGGACAATATTGGGGACTTGCTGGCGCAGGCGCGCGAGCTCTGGCCCGAGATGCAGAAGACCACGGATCGGGTACTGGTGGCCTTGGTGCAGGAACTTTCCTTGATGTCCGAGAAGCGTAAGCCACGCGTTTTTTCTCTCAATTTGGCTCCGGCAGATAAATCATGAATGCGTATGAGCGCCGCTTACTGCGCGTGAGCCGCAAGCTGGATGATGCCCAGCGCGAGCAACTGCTGACCTTTGCCGAGTTTCTTGTCAGTCGCAGGAAGGACGCGGCTGCCAATGCCGACGCTGCCGTTCTCGAACCCTTGCAGATTCCGGCGCGGGAGGGGGAGACGGTGGTCGGGGCCATCAAGCGCCTGCGCGAGGCCTACCACATGCTCGACGCCAAGGTGATGCTCAACGAAACCGCCTCGGTGATGTCAAAGCATGCGGTCGGCGGCTTACCGGCGGAGGAGGCTATTGCGGAGTTGGAAAGCCTTTTCCTGCGCCATTACGAGCGTTATCGCGACGAATTTTGATGTTACACCTGCTACAGGTAGTCCTGCATTTCGATCAGTGCTTGGCTCTGTTCCTGCAGGAATACGGGGCATGGGTGTATCTCGGCCTCTTTCTCATCCTCTTTGCCGAGACGGGGCTGGTGATCATGCCCATCCTGCCTGGCGATTCCATGCTTTTTGTCTGCGGTACGCTAGCCGGCGCTGGACATATGTCGCTGGCGATTCTGGTTCCTTTGCTGGTGTCCGCGGCGGTGCTGGGAGATGCACTCAATTACAGCCTGGGCCGACGTTTCGGACCGCATCTGTTTTCGGGTCGCTGGCGTCTGCAGCCCGGTCACCTAGCGATGACCGAGACTTTTTATCGCAAGCACGGGGGTAAGGCCATCATCATTGGCCGCTTTTTGCCGATCATTCGCACCTTTGTGCCTTTTGTTGCCGGCATTGCGCGCTTGCCCTGGGCGCGTTTTACCTCTTTCAATGTGGTCGGCGCTGTGCTGTGGATTGTCGGCCTCCTGCTCGCAGGATTCTTCCTGGGTCGCTTGCCCTGGGTGAAGGCCTACCTCACCCCATTCCTGCTTTTGATCATCTTGGTTTCCTTGTTTCCGGCGTTCCTGGCGTGGATCCAGAATCGCCGGCAGACAACCGGGTACAGCGATCTTTAGACCGGCATACTAGGGCAAACACCGGTATTCGGCGCGGGACATACGCTCATCGAAAATTAATTTTGAATTTTACCGTCAAAACTACAGATGGGGGCATAGAGGTCGGGGCGCCGGTCGCGGAACAGGCCCCAATCGATACGTTGGCGAGCGATGGCCTCAAGATCTAGATCGGCGTGTATGAATCCTTCTTCCAGATCGGCCTGGGCCAGGAGTGCACCTGTACCGTCGGTAATGAAGGAGCCACCATAAAAGGTGATGCTGGCGCTCTCCCCATCCTCTTTCCCAATGCGGTTGGCGGCAATGACGGGCAGAACGTTGGCGGCGGCGTGGCCCTGCATGGTGCGGGTCCAATGGTCGCGACTATGGATCTCGGGTGCCGATGGCTCGGAACCGATGGCAGTGGGATAGAGCAACATCTCTGCCCCCTGCAAGGCGAGGACGCGGGCCGTTTCGGGGAACCACTGATCCCAGCAAATGGCGACGCCAAGCCGGCCATAACGAGTGGGAAAGACCCGAAAGCCAGTGTCACCGGGGCTGAAGTAAAATTTTTCCTGATAGCCGGGGCCATCGGGAATATGCGCCTTGCGATAGAGTCCCAGATCCCGGCCATCGGCGTCATAGGTGACGAGGCTGTTGAAATAGGCATTGCCAGCGCGCTCAAAGAAGCTCACGGGCAATACGACGCCAAGTTCGGCCGCCAGGGTCTGCATGCGGAGCAGGGCAGGATCTTCTGTGCGGGGGTGGGCAAGGGCAAAAAAATCGATGTTCTGGTCCTTGCAAAAGTATGGGGTGCTGAACAGTTCTTGCAGAAGGATGATCTGCGCACCGGTCGCAGCCGCTTGGCGCAGCCAGTGCTCGGCCTTGGCAAGATTGGCGGAGCGATCTTCCGAAATTGCCATTTGAATGGCAGCTACCCGTACCCACATGATTCCTCCGCGATTTTCCTTTGACGAAGGATACGTGGGGGCTACTGAGCTGGCAAGCTCTTAGCCTGCTCTGGGATACCCTTCAGAACGTCACGCAGGCTGTTTGGCCCCAGGGCATTCTGAACAACCTGATAGCTTCCGTCTTTTTCCGGGTAGATCATGGTGGGTACGGTCTTCTGCCCGATGCTGGTCAATAACGCAAGGTTGTCCTTGAGGATTTTTTCACTGCGGGCATCGGGGAGTACCTCGGGCACTCCCCCGAAGTGCTCCATGTTGAACTTCTTCTCATTTTCAAGGATGGCCGCAAGGGGATCTTTCGCCTGCAAGATGTAGGCGGCTTTTTCCTGGCTGCTGCCAGGATCCAGGAACCCGACCAGCAGATAGCGTACCTGCAGATGCATGGGTTTGATCAGAGGTTGCAGCTCGTCGATGAGCACATGGCAGTAAGGACAGTTGGGATCGAAGATCACGTAGAGCACGCGCGCCCCATTGCCCTGCGCAATCCAGTGGCTCTGTCCCAACTGCGACCATACTTTCGCCGGGACTGCGCCAACCCGCGCAAGTGCCGTGCCAGGGATAAGGGGCAGAAGCAGCAGCGCGAGGGCGAAACCTAGCCGGATATTTTTGTAACAGTTTGTAATTCCGAGGAAATTTCTCGAAAGTCTGGACCAGAAAACTTTGCTCGTAGCCACAATGCACCTCCGGTAGAACGCCTTCTCTGGGAGTAAGCAGAATTTGCGCCAGCAGAAAGTCATCATCCTGTTTCAAGTGGCTGACAAATGCTGTCAAAGCACATTAGAAATGTCCGGTGTTGGGCAAGATAGAGATGTCCGGTTCTCCTGGGTATGGATTACTTTCCAGGACGATCTACGGTGGGGTAACGACGCCAAGGATGGTCGGCAGC
>Ga0078972_1006960_pt1 | contig 25925 bp, 23 predicted proteins | sample YelNatPaOPGAMG01_FD_67568 | JGI IMG/M metagenome (GOLD analysis project Ga0078972, IMG submission 67568) | Hot spring thermophilic microbial communities from Obsidian Pool, Yellowstone National Park, USA - OP-RAMG-01 (SPADES assembly) (version 2) | ecosystem: Environmental > Aquatic > Thermal...
TCCCAAGATGATACTCCTCTGGCATGTCTTTCTGCTCCTACCTCTTTTACGAACTTTTCAAATTCAAATCTCGAAAAAAATTTTAGCAACTGTCCAAAAATTGTGTTATACTTCTGCATGGTCTAACCTCCTTTATTTATTGATGTTTTTGTCATATTATAACCGATATGACAAAAAAAGGTTAGGCCTTTTTCTATCCTAATTTGGACACTACTGCCTTTAATCCCCCATTAGAAAGAGCCTGTGCAAAAAACATAAAATTTAATATTTTAACTTTTTCTATTTTTATTTTTCTCTTATTTTTTAATTATTTTTGTATGTCAGTTTTTTTTGTTTTTTTATGTTTTTCTCTATTTTTTGCACAGGCTCAGAAAAGGGGGAGATATAAAATGAAAATTTTTTTAATTCCCCTTTTTTTTAAAGATGGGATGGGGGAGATTTTATGCAGGCAAAAAAAGTAACATGAAAAAATTTTTTATATTTTATAAAAACCTACAATAACTGAAACATTACATCACTGCTTCTGATTATACTTGACAAAGTAATAAATAATAAGTATATGAATAGTATAGCCCCGTTCTTAATTTAAAAAAGGAGAAAAATTATGAAAAAATTAAAAATTATAATCTGTCTTTTTTTCATTTTCTTTACCAATCTCATTTTCGCTGAATCATTCATAAGAATAAACCAAATCGGCTATTTCCCCGATGACAAAAAGAATGCAATCATCTTTTCAAATGATGATTTATCAAATGCCAGTGTGTCTATAATGAGGACAAATGATAATAAAACTGTTTTTGGACCTGTAAATTTAAAAGAAAATAAAGGTGCATTTGGGTCCTTTAAAAATCATTATATTTTTGATTTTTCATCTTTTAAAGAAAGCGGCAATTATAAAATTGTTTTATCAGATGGTTCTTATTCGCCTGAATTTGAAATTTCAAACTGCGTTTATAAATACCAGAATGAAGCAATTTTAAATTTTTTCCATAGCCAGCGATGCGGTTATAATCCGGTTCTTGATTCATCCTGTCACCTTTTTACAAAAACAAGCAGAAAAGATGCAAAAGCAGCAGGCGGTCCTGATGATGGCAAAACATTTGATGCATCAGGTGCTTGGCATGATGCAGGTGACTACATAAAATTTATGATAACTGTTTCCAACACCACTTATTTCCTTTTATTTTCTTATTTGCAAAAGCCGGATAAATTTTTGGATAATTATTTGAGTGACGGAACACCTGGAAAAAATAATATACCTGATGTGCTTGATGAAGCAAAATACGGACTTGACTGGATTATGAAAATGCATCCTTCTGAAAATATTTTTTATTATCAGGTCGGCGGCAAAGAAGACCATGATTTATGGCGTTTACCAGATAATGACAATGCAAATTATAAAGAAGCCCCTTTCAGACCTGCCTATTATGGACTAGGGGCAAATATTTGCGGCCGTTCTGCTGCTTCCTTTGCCCTTGCTTATAAAATATGGAAGGACTATTTAAAAGATGAAAATTATGCAACCCAATGCCTTAATCATTCAAAACAACTTTATAAACTCGCCAGAGAAAATTTAAAAGCGATTTCTTCCAACCCGCCTGATTTTTACAATGAAACCACTTTTTATGATGATTTGGAACTTGCTGCCATTGAACTTTATAAAATAACAAATGATAATTCATATTTAAGACAGGCAGAAATGTATGCATTAAAATGCGGGTCTGCAAATGGCTGGCTTGACTGGAGCAGCATTCATTTTATTTCTCATTATGAATTATACCCTTTTGCCTCTGAATTAGTAAAAGATAAATTAAAGGAATATATGGAAAGTGACCTCGATTACAATCTCGCAAAATATCAGTCAAATATATTTGGTATGTCAGCTGACTATGTATGGGGTTCTATGTCTGTTTTAACTGGTGTTATAATCAAGGCAGCCCTTTATGAAAAATTGTTTAAAAATAAAAAATATAGGGATTTATTAATTTCTTCTCGCGATTATTTACTTGGAAAAAATCAATGGGGTGTTTGCTTCATTGTTGGTATGGGAACAAATTTCCCGCAAAATGTCCATGGTCAGGTTCCTGCTATTTTAAAACAGAATATTTATGGAATGCCCATTGAAGGACCTATGCAAAAAGATGAATGGGAAAAATTAAATATAAGAACATCAGGACAAAGTCCTTATTCAAAATTTAACTCCGATATTGCGGTTTATTATGATGATACATCTGATTATGCAACAAATGAAATGACAATTTACCAGGGCGCTTTAACGATTTGTATGTTTACCTTAATTTCCACAGATGATAGTTGCGAAAATGTAAAGCCATTCATAAGAAAAGGCGGTTTGAAAGAAATCAAAAAGAGTGATTTAAAAATTGAAAGCAAAATTTTAATTGATGATTGCGAAGATGGCAACAACCTCAATAATTTTTCAAGTTACTGGTACACTTTTGATGATAAATCAAGCGGCGGCGACTCATCCATAGAGCCAGAACCAGGAAAACCATTTATAATGACAAAATACGGCTGCCAGAACAGTAAATTCTCTGCTCATTTTAAAGGCAAAGTAACAACAAAATACCAGTATGGTTATATCGGTATGGGAACATCCCTTACCAATGAAAATTCAATTGATATTTCAAAATACAAAGGAATTTGTTTTTATGCAAAAGGCGATGGCAAGTCATATAATGTTTTAATAAGTCCTGATAGAAATAAAATTGATACAGAATATAATGATTACAGATTTACTTTTACTGCTCCCGAAAACTGGACACAGATTGTTATTCCCTTTTCTTCATTTTCTCAGGATATGGGATGGGGCAAAAAAACAGAACTCATTGATAATTTAAAAAATGCAAAAGATATTGTGTGGCAGACAGTATCCCAGCCGCATACTTCAGTTGAACTTTTTATTGATAACATAGAATTTTTTAAATAATTAATTTGCTTAATTGCATTTATTAAATTTTGCAAGCAACACATCCTGTAATAATAAAAATTGAAAAATCCCTCTTAATCTCCCTTTTGAAAAGGGAGAGATAAAAACGAAAAATTTTTTTAATTTCCCCTCGCCCTTTGATGGGAGAGGAGGAAGGGGAGAGGGTGATTAAAAAAATTAAAAATTATCAATTAAGAATTTTCAATTAAAATGAAAAAATAATAAATAGCAATTAATAATTGGAAATTGATAATTGATAATTGATAATTAAAACCACCCCCTCTCTCTAACTCGCTCCCACGCAGGGGCTGACCATTACCCATAAGTTAGCCCGTGGCAGGCAGCACATTCAATTTTTTCCATTTAAAATCAGAAAATGCCTTAATTTGCTAATAATAAGGGGTTAGATTTTTAGTGGCACAAAAACAAAGCGGAGCACTCGGCTGACGCGGAAACCTATGCACTTGAACTCTCCGCTTGAACTTTAATAACATGACTCAAGAATATATTCCCTAAACGTCCTGATTTTATTCAAAAAATTGCCTGGCTGCCAGCCACGGGCTAAAATTAAAGATGTGGGTAATGGACAGCAAAGGGCGAGAGGGGAATTAAAAAAATTTTTCTTTTTTATCTCTCCTTTTCCTACAGGGAGATACAGAGGGATTTTCAATTTTTATTATTACCTCCCATTACTGATACATTACATTATATATTAAAAAAACTCTTTACAAAAAATTTTTTATATGTAAAAATAAAACAACTTTTTATCATATAAAACAATAAATAAAATACAAAAAGGAGGTTTGTATGGAACACGGTGCGTTAAATGTTGTTTTAGGCAGTTTTGAGATAACCGTATTATGGGTTATTCTCGGAATTGCAGTTCTCGCCTTGCTTTACGCGTTTTATTTAATGAAAGAAGTTCTAAGTAAAAGCCCCGGTTCAGAACTTATGAAAAGTATTTCCCAGAGTGTTCAGGAAGGGGCAAATGCGTATCTTGCAAGGCAATTTAAGACAGTTGGTTTTTTTACAATTATTTTAGGTGTCATATTGTGGCTTTTAGATGGGCAACCGACTTCTCCTATCAGTATTGGGAGAGCATTAGCATTTTTGGTTGGCGCGACTTTTTCAGCATTGACTGGCTTTGTTGGAATGAGTTTAACAACCCGTGCAAATGCAAGGGTTGCAAATGCTTCTCTTACAAGTAAAAAGGAAGCATTAACAATCGCATTCAGAACCGGCGCGATTGCAGGTATGTTTACAATTGGGCTTGGGCTTTTAGGTGCCACAGCGATATTTATGATTTTTAAAGGGGATGCATCAAAAGTTTTAGTCGGTTTTGGTTTTGGTGGTTGTTTACTTGCTTTATTTATGAGGGTTGGTGGTGGAATTTATACAAAAGCAGCAGATGTCGGAGCAGACCTGGTTGGTAAAGTTGAAAAAAATATACCAGAAGATGACCCAAGAAATCCAGCAACCATAGCTGATAATGTTGGTGATAATGTCGGCGACTGCGCTGGTATGGCAGCAGATATTTTTGAGTCATATGAAGTTACCCTTGTTGCTGCTATGATTCTCGGATTTGCCAGTTTTGGTACAGTTGGGGTTATTTTCCCACTTATGTTAAGAGCAGTTGGCGTTTTAACTTCAATTATTGGTACATATTTTGTAAAAGCAAGAAATGAACAAGAGCACGTAATGAGACCAATAAACAGGGGATTTTTTATTGCATCTTTCCTTTCTATAATTGGTTTTGCTCTTGTTACATATTTTTATTTAATTCCAGGCATAGAAGGTTTTGCTTCAGGAAAACTTGAAATTTATAAAGGACATGGTGCAAATCTTGGCTGGAAACTTTTCTTAATTACAACAATTGGTATTTTACTTTCATTTATTATTTCAAAATTAACAGAGTATTTTACTTCTACTGAATTTAAACCAGTAAAAGAAATTGCAAAATCAACTCTTACAGGACATGCAACGACAATAATTCAGGGGATTGCCGAAGGTATGGAAAGCAGTGTATGGGCAATAATTTCAATAGCAATTGCCATTGTTTCATCTATTGTAATTTTTAATCTATTTCCAGTTGGTGATTCAAAATTGATTGTTGAACAGGTTCTTTATGGCGTATCACTTTTAGGGCTTGGGATGTTAACAGTTACAGGTATCATTGTCTCAGAAGACAGTTACGGTCCTGTATCTGATAATGCCCAGGGTATAGGTGAAATGTCACATATGAAACCAGGGGAGAGAAAAATTCTTGATGAACTTGATTCTGTTGGAAATTCCACAAAAGCAATAACAAAGGGTTTTGCAATTGCAACCGCAGTTGTTGCTGCTGTTTCACTTTTCAGTTCATACAATGAAGTAACCAAATTACCTTATATAGACCTTTCAAATCCAATGGTTTTTGTTGGTTTACTTATTGGTGGTGCTGTCCCATTTTTATTTGCCTCATTGCTTGTAAGAGCTGTTGGTAGGGCAGCATTTTTGGTTGTAAGTGAAGTGAGAAGACAGTTCAAGGAAATAAAAGGGTTAATGGAAGGCAAGGCGAAACCGGATGCAGCAAGGGTTGTTGATATATGTACATCTGCTGCGTTAAAAGAATTGATTGGGCCCGGATTGCTTGCAATTTTAACCCCAGTAATAGTTGGTATGCTTTTTAAAACAGAAGCACTTGCCGGTTACCTTGCCGGAACAATTTTGGTTGGGCAATTGCTTGCTGTATTTTTAGCCAATTCCGGTGGTGGTTGGGATAATGCAAAAAAATTAATTGAAAATGGTTTATACGGCGGAAAAGGTTCTGAGGCACATAAAGCTGGTGTCACAGGGGATACAGTTGGAGACCCCTTTAAAGATACCGCAGGTCCTGCTTTAAATCCTTTAATTAAGGTTATGAATCTTGTATCTTTAATTATAGCTCCACTGACGTTTGTTGCCGCTCAAAACCCACAATATAATATATGGATAATTTTAGCAATAATTACAGGCATTGTAATTATTGGTATTGCCCTGTTTTTCTCAAAAAGAGAAGATACATCAGGTATTGCAGCAGAAGTGGCAAAAAAAGCAATGGAAACATATAAGAAAAAATAAAAACTATTTAAGAATAAAAAGGGCGGCGAATTTAAAAGCCGCCCTTTTTTAATTTAAAAAGGAGTTATTATGGAAGTTGGAATTGTTGGTTTACCAAATGTTGGAAAATCAACTATTTTTAATATACTCACAAAAGCAGGGGCAGAAGTCGCAAATTATCCTTTTTGCACAATAGATCCTAATATAGGTATTGTTTCAGTTCCTGATGAACGATTGGATTATTTGCAAAGTGTATATAAACCCAAAAAGGAAAAACCTGTTTATGCGACTATAAAATTTTTTGATATTGCCGGACTTGTAAAGGGGGCAAGCAAGGGAGAAGGGCTTGGCAATAAATTTTTATCAAATATAAAACAGGTTGATGCAATCGCAGAAGTTGTAAGAACATTTTCTGATAAAAATATAATCCATACTTCAAATAAAATAGACCCATTGAGTGACATAGAAGTTATTAATACAGAATTAATGCTTTCGGATATGGAAATTTTAAATAATAATATTACAAAAGTTGAAAAATTAGCAAAACAAAATGAAAAGGAATACAAATTAAAATATGAAATTTTATTAAAAATTAAAAATGCACTTGATAAAGGAGTTTTGATTAATAATTTAAATCTTTCAGAAGATGAAAAAAAACAAATTCAGGAATATAACTTTTTAACTATAAAACCAATTTTATACGTATTTAATTCAGATGAAAATGATTTAAATGATTTTGAAAAGAAATACCCCAATCTTGTAGAATACGTAAAAAAATTAAATTCAAAATATGTAGTAATTTCTGCAAAAATTGAAGAAGAACTTTCTGCTCTTTCTGAGAAAGAAAAACAGGACTATATAAAAGAATTAGGTGGGAAATATGATGGTTTTAAAAATTTTATAAAAGAAGCATATAATTTATTAGATTTAATAAATTTTTTCACTGTTGGAGATGATGAATGTAGAGCATGGTCTGTTCCTAAGGGAATAACTGCAAGTAAAGCTGCAGGCAAAATTCATACAGATCTTGAAAAAGGTTTTATAAGAGCGGAAATAATGGCATATGATGACTTTGTTAAATACGGTTCAGAAGCTGCAGTAAAAGAAGCGGGGAAATTGCGATTGGAAGGTAAGGATTATATTATAAAAGATGGCGATATTATGTATGTGCGATTTAATAAATAATAAATATGATTTCAACCATAAAAAAAATATTTTTATTAATAATTTTTGTTTTTTTGTTATTAAATACTTTTTTTTCTACGGGCTTATCAACCGATTGCTGGTGGCATTTATCATCAGGGAAAAAAATTATACAAAATAGGGGTTTGCCATCAACAGATGATTTTTATTGTGCAGGGGGAAATAGATGGTATAGCCATGAATGGCTTTTTGATGTTCTCGCTTTTGTAATCTATAAAAAATTTGGTATTACGGGCTTAAAAATTATTTGTTCAGTTGTTTTTTTGTTAACGATAATTTTTATTTTTTTGAATTCCTATTTTATATCAAAAAAAAATTTGACAGTTTCATTTTTTGTTTCTTTTATTTCATCCATATTTTTAATTCCGTTTTTAGAAGAAAGACCGCAGGTATTTACGATGTTATTTTTTTCTATTTTTGCATTTGTAACAAACTTTAAATTTTCAAAAAAATTATTGATTTATTATTTTCTTCTTATTCCATTGTTACTTTTATGGGTTAATATACAGTATACAATACTTGCCGGTATTTATATATTTATTTTAAATAGTGTATTTTATATAAAAGAATGCGAGAACAAAAAAGAACAGATAATAATTTACTCAACTTTATTTATTTTTTTTATTATGGTTGCAATATTAAATCCTGAAGGATTTAAGGCATTTGTTTTTTTTGAAAAAGATATGGGCATAAAATCATATATAAAGGAATGGCAGGGTATATTTAGTGCGGGTGGAGTTAAATTTTTTATTTATCAGATTTTATATATAATTTCTGGATTGCTTTTTTTATTATTTTTTATTTTAAAATTTAAAGAAAATAAAAAAGAAATGGCATTAAGGATATTATTAATAATTGCTCCTTTTTTGGTTGCCCCGGTATTTTTTAAAAGAGCAATTATGTTTTTTGCGATTTTATTTCCTTACATTTTATATTTAACTGATCAAATTAAAATAAAAATAAAAAGATTATATTTGATTTATTTGCTATTATTTTTAATTTTTATTGTAATAATTGGAATTAAAATGAATGTGCAATATCCATACAGAATAATTGAATATATAAAAAATAACGTTAAAAATGAATGTGTTTTAACTTCTTTTGAAATAGGTGGGTTTGCAGAATATTTTATTTATCCTGAAAATAAGGTGTTTTTGAATGGAAGATTGAATGTGCCATTTGAAATATGGATGGAATACAGTCAGATATATTATGCTGAGGGGGATTTTAATGAAATTATAAAAAAGTATGGCATAAGATATTTTTTAATTCCAAATTTTTCACCAATTTTTAAGTATTTTATTTTAAATAAAACAAAACCAATTTTTATGGAAAATAATTATGGATTGTTTTTTATAAAATAGTTATGGTGATTTGGGAACGACTGAGATTACATATATTGAAAAAACAGGGGAAATGAGATGGGTTAACATTTTAGGTTATACAATTTTTAAATTATTACATAAAATTAGTTCACGGCGGTCTGCCAGCCACGGGCTTAAATCAAAAAATCAAAAAATAAGGATAAGAAGGTATTATAACCATAAGTAATGCATCAGTTATGGGAAGTAATAATAAAAATTTAAAATTCCTCTTAATCTCCATTTAAAAAATGGAAAGGTAAAAATGAAAAATTTTTTTAATTTCCCCTCGCCCTTTGATGCTAACCATTACCCACAAGTTAGCCCGTGGCAGGCAGCACATTCAATTTTTTTCATTAAAATCAGAAAATGCCTGAACTTGCTATTAACAAGGGGTTGGATTTTTAGTGGCACAAAAACAAAGCGGAGCACTCGGCTTACGCGGGAAACCCGAAGCACTTGAACTCCCCGCTTGAATTTTAATAACAGGAATCAAGAATATAGACCCAAAACGTCCTGATTTTATTCAAAAAATTGCCTGGCTGCCAGCCACGGGCTAAAATTAAAGATGTGGGTAATGGATAGACGCAGGGGAGATAGGAAAAAAACAAATCCCACTGTTTCCCATTTTTTTATTTTCCCTCTTTTTTAAAGATGGGAGATTTTATTTATGTAAAAAAAAGTAAAGCAAAAAATTTACTTCATATTTTTTAAAAACCTACCGTGACTGAGGCGGTACCAACCATAATCAAATTGTTATTGCGATTTTTAAATCATTATGATATTATTTAACAAAATGGAGGTGGATTTAGGATGTATTTAGTTACAAGCGATGAAATAAAAGAAATAGAAAAAATTACATTTGAAAAATATAAAGTTCCACCTGAGATTTTAATGGAAAATGCCGGCTTAAATGTTGTTATGGCTTTACAGAATGAATTCGGTTCTTTATTTTTTAAACGTGTTTCAATTTTTTGTGGGGGCGGAAATAATGGAGGAGATGGTTTTGTCATTGCCCGTCATCTTTTAAGTGAAGGTGCATCCTGTATAATATTTTTTACAGGTGAAAAAGAAAAATTATCACCTGAGGCACTTAAAAATTACGAAATGGCAGAAAAATATGGTATAAATATAATTCAAATGAAAACAACCGGTGATATTGAAAAATATAAATATGAAATAATGGAATCAGACATTGTAATTGATGCACTTATTGGGACCGGTTTAAAAAAGAATATAGAAGGATTTATGGCTTCTTTAATTGCATTTATAAATACACTTCATAAATATACGGTTTCTGTTGATATACCATCCGGAGTTGATGCAGATACAGGGGATATAAAAGGTATAGCAGTATATGCAGATTTAACAGTTACCTTTGGTTTACCAAAAATTGGGATTACAATATTTCCAGGGCTTGAGTGTGTTGGCAAACTTATTTGTGCAGATATTAATTTTCCGCCGAATTTATTATCCCAGCCAAGAAAAAATGTTTTAATCACAGAAGAAATTATAAAACCAATGTTACCTGTGAGACAGCAGAATGCCAATAAAGGGCATTTTGGACCAATTCTTATTGTTGGTGGTTCTCGCGGGCTTGATGGTGCAGTTACTTTGACTGCAAAAGCTGCTTTAAGAACAGGCGCTGGCATTGTTAATCTGTGTATTCCAGAAGGGCTTTATAATTCAGTTAAAAGCAGAAGTGATGAAGTAATAGTAACACCAATGGAAGAAAAAAATGGATTTTTATCCAAAAAAAATATTAATAAAATACTTAAATTATCAGAAAAGGCAAAAGTTGTAGTGATAGGTCCAGGAATAGGCAGGGACAAAGAGACACAGGAACTGGTTTGTGAACTTGTTGAAAAAATCGAAAAACCACTTGTCATAGATGCTGACGGGATAAACGCTGTTTCAGAAGATAAAAAGTGCTTGAAAAATTTAACAAAAGATGTTATAATTACACCACATATAGGAGAGATGTCAAGATTAACAGGGTTGAAGATTGAAGAAATAATAAAGGATAAAATTGGTATTTGCAAAAATTTTATTGAAGAATACAAAGTAAATGTTCTTTTAAAAGATGGAAGGTCAATGGTTGCAGATACATCAAATAATTTGTATATAAATTCAAATGGCAATTCAGGCATGGCAACGCCTGGGAGTGGAGATGTTTTAACTGGAATAATTGCGGCATTAATGGCTCATGGGCTTTTGAGCGTTCATGCAGGTATTGTTGCAAATTTTATACATGGGCTTGCAGGCGATTTATTACTTGAAGAAATAAGCGAAGAAGGTATAATAGCATCGGATTTAATAGAATATATACCAAGAGCAATTAAAAAAATAAAAAAATAGGAGGCGATATTTATGGTGGTTCCGATATTGCTTGTATTAATTACTTTGTTATTTTTAATTATGTGGGGATGGATAATCAATATGTTTGTTTCTAATTTAATTATTAAAAAGAAAATTAATGAACTTATAAATCAACCATTAACTGTTGAGCAAAAAGAAGAACTTGATAATTTACAGTTAGACCTTGATACAAATGCGTATAGAGCAAAGAGAGCAAAAAGAGTGGTTCTTGCATTTGCGATTATATATATTCTTATTGCAATAGCCCTTGTATGGCTTAACAGTAATCTATCATTATTTACTTATGATGGGTTGCTAAGTAATTTAAAACTAACAATGTTGATAATTGTTTTATTTTTTACACCAGGTTATATAGGGCTTGAAGTGATAAGCAATACAGAGGGGGCATCAAGTGATATTGCAGCCCGTCTTAAATTCACAGAAGAAACCAAATCCGGAGAAGAAGTTGAAGCTTAAAATAGCATTACTTTTTTTACTTGCCTTTCTGTGGGGATGCGCAACAGTTCCAGTTGGCAAGGATATATTATTATTTGATATTCAGCCGGATAAAAATATAAAGCCAGGAACAATTGTTGTTGCAACTGTGAAAACCACAGATGATATAAAAGAAGTTTACGGTTCCATAGAAGTACCTGGTTCGCCAAGGATACCGCTAAAATATGACTCTGAAAAAAAAGAATGGTATTTCAAATATATGATACCGCTAACAATTGCAATTCCCAAAGGCGATTTTATAGCAAAGGTGGAAGCCATTTCAAAGTCGGGCTCAAAAAGTTTTGCAGAAAAAAAGGTTTCAACCTATTAATAATTTATCATTTAATTTAATCTTTTAATTATGGAGGGTTTTTTAAAATTATGAAAAAGCAAAAGAAAAATAAATTTTTATCCGATGAGTCAAACATAAAAGAAAAACAGGAAAATACGATTAATGATGGTTTGGATAAAAATTTTGAAAATAACAAAACAATAAAAAGAATTATTATAATATCTCTGATTACTTTTATATGTTTGATTTTAATTAAAATTATTGATGATTATACGGGCTGGGGAAACACAGAAAGGGTTATAAAAAAATATATGGATATGGCAGAGAAAAATTCTGTTTATAAAAAATATGAAAATGCAATTGCAATTTATAAAAAAATACTGGATAGATGGGGGAAAAAAACAGAATATGGCGATTATATAAAACAGGCAAAATTAAATTTAGCAAAGGCATATAAAGAGGCAAATGAAAATGAACAGGCACTTAAATTATTTAATGAACTTCTGGAAGAATACAAACAAAATAACAAAGATATGTATGCCTGGCTTTTGCTTGAAATCGGCGAAATTTATAATAATATGTATAATACAGATGAAGCAATTAAAACATATCAGATAATAATTAATGAATTCGGTGATACCGACTGGGCTGCAGAGGCAATTTTTGGGATTGCTGAATCATATAAAATAGCAGGAAAGGATGATATGGCAATAAAATATTATCAGCAGATTGTAAATAAATATAAAAAGGGCTTTTTAAGTGCAGAAGCCCTCACAAGTATCGGACAGATTTATGAAAAACAGGGGAAAATAAAAAAAGCGCTGGAAGTATACAAAACAATTATAAATGATTATCCGGAAATCGTAACAGAATATGCGCGCTTAAGATATGATTCATTAAATAAAAAATAAAATTTTTATAAATGAAAGAATTTCAGTTAATAAGTGATATAAAAAAAAATATAAGATTTTTTAGTGATAAAGTTATAAAAGGGATTGGGGACGATTGTGCAATATTAAAATACGATAAAAAAACTTCATTACTGTTAACTTCTGATTCTTTATTTGAGGATGTTCATTTCAGCAGGGAATATTTTTTGCCGGAAGAGATAGGTGAAAAAGCAGCACTTGTAAATATATCTGATATTGCGGCAATGGGCGGTATGCCTTTTACGGCTCTTTTAAATATTGGTTTTAATAAAAAAGAAAAAATTTTTTATATAAAAAAAATAATCAATGGCATAATAAAATCATTTGAAAAATATAAGATACAACTCATTGGTGGGGATACAATTGCCGCAGATAAAATTTTTATATCAATAACAATGCTCGGGCTTGTAAATAATAAATTTATTTTGCAAAGAAATGGGGCAAAACCAGGTGATATAATATTTACAACTGGTAATTTAGGAGATACCTACGCCGGTTTAAAATTATTAATAAAAAAGAAAAGGGAAAATATTTCTTTATATGAGAAAAAATTAATAAAAAAACATTTAACCCCTTTTATAAAATTAAAAGAAGCGCAAATACTTGCAAGAAGCGGTTTTTTAACATCCTGTATGGACATTTCTGATGGTGTTATGAGCGATATAACCCGAATAGCTGAAGAAAGTAAAGTAGGAGCGGAAATTTATGTTGAAAATTTACCGGTTTCAGATGAAACAAAAAAGGTATCATTGGCTTTTAAGGAAAACTATTTTGATTATGCTTTATATGGCGGCGAAGATTATGAATTACTTTTTACCGTAAACAAGGAAAATAAAATTAAATTTTTAAATTTTATTAAAAAACATAAATTAAATGTCTTTGAAATTGGAAGAATTATTAAAGATAAATGTATTTATAAAATTACAGGCGGTAAGAGAATAAAGGAAAGGTATGATAAAGTATGGAAGCATTTTTAAGGAAAAAAATGAAAAAAATAGATTCAGTGATTTCTAATTCAAGTAATGAAACAATAAAAATTGGGAAAAATTTTGCAAAAATTTTAAAAAGGGCTGATGTGGTTGGATTTTATGGTAATTTAGGTGCTGGAAAAACGTATTTTATTAAAGGTGTTATTTCAAGTTTTAAATTTCCTTTAAAAGATATAATAAGTCCAACATTCTTAACAGTGAAAGAATATCATAAGAAAAATATCACAATTTATCATTTTGATTTATACAGAAAAAAAAATTTTAATGACCTTGAATTAATCGGTTACAGAGAAAAATATTTGAGGGATGAAAATTCCATAATTCTTATAGAATGGGTGGATAAAATTAAGGAAATTTATGATGATTTGAATTATGTAATAAAATTAAAGCAAATTAATTATAATAAAAGAAAAATAACAATCTACAAAAGTAAACAAATTATTTAAAAAAGAGTCAAATTATTATGAAAAGGTTTATTATTGATACAACAGGCAAAAAGATAGGAATTGGATTTTTTGAAAATGGAACAACCTTATTTAAAAATTATTTTTCATTTGATTCGACTTATAATAAAGTTATATTTGATTTAATAAAAGAATCGCTTAAAAAAGCAAAGTTAAAAATTTCAGATTTTGATTTATTTATAGCAACTTCAGGGCCTGGCTCTTTCACAGGTATAAGAATAGGAATTTCAATAATTAAAGCATTTTCGTATGCTACTGGGAAAAGTGTTGCTGGAATTTCAACTCTTGATGTTATGGCAGAAATGGTAAAAAATGAAGAAGATACGATTATGCCAGCTCTTGATGCTAAAAGGGGTGAAGTTTATACTACAAAATATATTAAAAATAAGGGGTTTTCGTATAATATAATGAAACTTGATAAGTATATTTCTTTGCTCCAAAATGAAAAAGCAATTGGTGTTTTAATGAAGGATGACAATAATTTAGTTGAAAATGTGCAAAAAAATTGTAAAATTAAACTAATTGATGAAATTGACCTTGCTGTGATCAATGGAATTTTTGAGAAGGGAAGAAATGTTAAATCGTATGAATTGATGCCATTGTATATTAGAGAATCTGATGCAGAAACAAATTTAAAGAAAAAGGCGACTGAAAATGGTAAAAATTAAATTACTTTTTAAAGTAACTTTTATAATTGGAATAATACTTTTTTTACTTGAGTTAATATCTTTTTATATTTTTAAAAATGTTTATATACAATATATGAAGGATTTCCTTCAAATCGGATTACCTTTTGTTTTTGCCATAAAATTATTAATAATAAATTTTATAGTTGCTCTTATTATTGTTATAATTTTTGACTCCATATATGAGGCATTGCCTTTTGGTTTTTTAAGAAAAAGCATAAATTTTGCATTCATTTTATGGGGGCTTCAAACCATACCTTTTCTTTTACATTTTTATATTAGCACGAAATTTGTTAATAATCTTTTTTTAATAATTTTTTTACAGTATATGATAATAGAAACGATACTAGCTTTTGTAATAACCGGTATTTATGATGAATTTTATTTAAAGCAAATTAAAATTACCGAAAAAGTCACATCAGGAAAAGAAGGAGAAAAACGAGATGAAAATATTTCTAAATCTATTAATTAGTTTTCTTTTAATTTTTAATTTAGAACTTTTTGCAGTTGAAAATGAAGAAGGAATTGATACCCCGCAGGAAAGCATAGTAATTGATAAAAGTACTACTGTATCTTCTGAAAAAACGAGTGTTATAGATGAAGCGACTCAAATAAAAAAAAGATTTTTTTTACAGATTGGGGCTCTGGAAAACAAAAGCGGGGATAAATTTTTATTAAGGAAAAAAAATAGTGCACTTGAATTTTTTATTGATGATAATACAGAAATTTATTTAAAAGAAAAGGCAGAATTTAAGACACTGGAAAAAGGAAATTATGTTGTAATAAAAGGACCTAAAAATAATAATGCTATTTTAGCCAATTCAATTTATATTTACAAAGATAAAAAACTTTATGAAGATTTTAACAAAATTTCAGAAATTAATGATAAGACAAAAATTCAAGAAGCAGAAGGAATAGTTGAGGACCTTGGCGATAATTTTAGCAATATTGATGAAAAATTAAGACCTGGAATTATAAATCTGGATAATCATAGTAAAATGTTATTTTCTTTTGATGATACAACTTACTGGGTTTCTGTAAAAAAGGTAAACAAGTCAGACCTTAATTTGGGAGATAGAATAATACTTTATTTTGATAAAAGAGTTAGCTTGCGAATCAAAAATATACCATTTAAAATTGTAATTAATAGAATAGAGCATGGATATTAAAAAATATGCTATCGGATTTAGATATTATAAAAAACATAGAACAAATTTTTAAAAATATTGAGAAAATTAATAAAAATGTTATTCTTGTTGCGGTTACTAAAACAGTTCCCACTGAAAAAATTTTAGTTGCATATAATACAGGTATAAGATATTTTGGTGAAAGTAAAATTCAGGAAGCATTACCTAAAATTGAGATACTTAAAGATAAAAATGACTTAAATTGGCATTTTATCGGACATTTACAGAGCAATAAAGTAAAAAAGGCAGTTGACAATTTTTCGTTAATACAATCAGTTGATAGTTTACAATTAGCAGAAAAAATTTCAGAAGTTGCATTAAGTGAAAGTAAAATAATAGATGTATTGATTGAATTAAATATATCAAATGAAAAGGCAAAATTTGGTTTTTTAAAAGAAAATTTTGGACAGGTTCTTGAAAAATTAAAAGAATTAAAAGGAATAAAAATTAAGGGACTTATGACCATTGCCCCTTATTTTGAGGATGCTAATAAAGCAAGACCTTATTTTAAAGAAATGAAAAGAATTTTTGATGAAATTGCAAAAAGTAAAATTGAAAATATTGAAATGGAATATCTTTCAATGGGAATGACGAATGATTATCTTGTTGCAATGGAAGAAGGCGCAAATATGATAAGAATTGGAACAGGCATATTTGGAAAAAGAAACTATTAAAAGAGGCAAACTATGAAAAAAATTGGCTTTATTGGAACAGGAAATATGGCGCAGGCAATGATAAAGGGATTAAAAAAGTCATTATATAAAAATGGCATATATGGATTTGATAAAAACACAGAAATTTTAAATGATGTGGCAGCAAAATATAAAATAAATAAATGCAAATCAATTATTGATTTAGTAAAAAATAGCAATATAATAATAATTGCTGTAAAACCGCAGAATATTCGTGAAGTTCTTGATGAAATAAAAAATTTTATTAGAAAAGACAATTTATTAATAAGCATTGCAGCAGGAATTCCAATTAAATTCATACAAAAAGAATTGGGTAAAATACCAGTTGTCCGAGTTATGCCTAATACACCGGCATTAATTGGCGAAGGTGCCTGCGCCTACAGTTTAAATAAATATGTAAAAAAACAACATTTGAATGATATTGAGGAAATTCTGGGTTCTTTTTGTAAAGTTGTTTTTAAACTTGATGAGTCAAGAATAAACGCAGTTACAGCTTTAAGCGGCAGTGGTCCTGCTTATTTTTTCTTTTTTGTAGAGGCAATGATAAAGGCAGCTGAGAATCTAAAAATACCTAAAAATATAGCAATAAAACTTATAAGCCAGACCATGCTTGGGGCTGCAGCAATGCTGCTTATTGGTACTGGCGAGCCAGAAGAATTAAGGATTAAGGTGACATCAAAAGGTGGAACAACGGAAAGGGCAATTAATTTTTTAAAAGAAAAAAATGTGGATAAATTAATAGAAAAGGCGCTCTATCTTGCAAAAAAAAGAGCAGATGAATTAGGAAAAAATTATTTAAAATAAAATGAACAATTTTAATTTATGTGAAACACAAAATGGAATAATCTTAAATTTACACGTTATTCCAAATGCTTCAAAGACACAGTTGGCAGGTATTTATAATGGTTCTTTAAAAATAAAAATAAGTGCGGCACCTGAGGATGGAAAAGCAAATAAAGAATTGATAAAATTTTTAAGTAAACTTTTTAATATGAAAAAGTCCGATTTTATAATAATAAAAGGAGAAAAAAGTAGAGAAAAACAGGTTTTGATAAAAAATCAAAATTCAGAATATTTAAAAAATATGATTATGAAATTTTTAAATTTATAAGGAGGATAATATGGTGGATTTGATTAAAATGATTGACGAAGCAGTAAAGAAAATAAATAAAGAAAGCGGTAATTTTAAACCACAAATTGGTATAATACTCGGCACTGGACTTGGGGCTTTGGCAAAAGAAATTAAAGAATACAAAGTAATTGAGTATAAAAATATACCGCATTTCCCATTATCAACTGTTGAAACTCATTCAGGGAAATTAATACTCGGTGAAATGGTAGGGAAAAAGGTTGTTGCAATGTCCGGTAGATTCCATAGATACGAGGGCTATACAATGCAGCAGATAACCTTTCCGGTGAGAGTTATGAAAAAACTCGGAATTACCCATCTTTTAATTTCAAATGCAGCAGGTGGAATGAACCCGAAATTTAAAGCAGGTGAACTGGCAATCATTGAGGATATAATAAATTTTATGGGTGATAATCCTTTGATAGGAAAAAATTATGATGAGTTAGGTCCAAGATGGCCTGATATGATAGAACCGGTATCAAAAGAACTTATTAAATATGCCGAAGAAGCGGCAAAGGGATTAAATATTAAAATTAATAAAGGTGTTTATATTGGTGTTACGGGACCAAATCTTGAAACAAGAGCAGAATATAGGATGTTTAGAAATTTTGCGGATATGGTAGGGATGTCAACGGTTCCAGAAATAATAGTTGGGGTTCACTCTGGCTTAAAAATTTTAGGGATTTCTGTTATAACAGATGAGTGTGACCCTGACAATCTGGCTCCTGCTGATATACAGAAAATAATTAAAAACGCACAGGAAGCGGAGCCAAAATTAACAGCAATAATGAAAAAGGTTATAGAAAAAATAAAATAAAAATAAGGAGGAAAAATGAAGGAAATAGGTCCTATTGAATGGAAGAATTTTACTTTAAAAATACTTGACCAGACCTTATTACCAGATGCAAAAAAATATGTGATATGTACAAATTATAAGGAAGTTGCCAAGGCAATAAAGGAAATGAAATTAAGGGGTGCCCCTTTGATCGGTATTGTTGCTGCCCTTGCCATGGCAATGGAGATAAAAAAATTAAATACAGATAACTACGAAAAATTTTATAAGACGTTAAATAAAATTGCAGATGAATTGATAAAAACAAGGCCAACTGCAGTAAATTTAAAATGGGCTGTTAACAGGATGTTGAATTTTGCAGAAAAAAATAAAGAGAGAAGATTAAATAGTTTAAAGGAACTTTTAATTTCAGAGGCAAATAAAATTTATAAAGAGGACCTGGAAAACAATAAATTAATTGGAAAGTTTGGGGCAGAATTGATAAGGGAAAGAGATAAAATTTTAACACATTGCAATGCCGGGGCGCTTGCAACTGCTGGTTATGGAACCGCACTCGGTGTTATAAGGGCAGCTGTGGAACAAAGGAAAAAGGTAACAGTATATGTTGATGAAACAAGGCCATATCTGCAAGGTGCGAGAATTACAACATGGGAATTATCAGAATTAAAAGTACCGCATTTCCTGATTACGGATAATATGGCGGGCTATTTTATTCACAAGGGCGATATTGATGTTGTAATAGTTGGAGCTGATAGAATAGCAGCAAATGGCGATGTCGCAAATAAAATCGGTACATATTCACTTGCGGTTTTAGCCCATGAAAATAATATTCCTTTTTACGTTGCAGCGCCATTTTCCACAGTGGATTTTAATATAAAAAGCGGTGATGAAATCCCAATTGAATTCAGACATGAGGATGAAGTAAAAAAAATTGCAGGAAAATATATAACCAGTAAAAAAACAAAGGCGCTTCATCCTGCATTTGATGTGACCCCTGCAAAATATGTAAGCGCCATAATAACCGAAATGGGAATAATACGTGCACCTTATGATGTAAATCTTGAAAATACTTTTAAGAAAAAGGAGGAGAGCTCTTTATTATGAGTGATATCTGGGTTGATGATAGATATTGTTTTGCCTGCGGAGAAAAAAATCCCATAGGAATGAAACTTCAATTTGTTTTAAAGGATGATTTTATTGAAACATCTTTTGTTTTTCCTAAAGAATTTCAGGGTTATAAAAATACGGTTCATGGTGGAATGATATCTTTACTTTTAGATGAAGTTATGGTAAATTTACCGTGGAAAAAATATCAGGTACCTGTGGTAAGTGCAGAAATAAATGTTAAATTAAGAAAACCATTGGAAATTGGTGAAAAGGTTCTTGCAAGAGCATGGTTTGAAAAAGAGAAAAGAAAAATATTTTATGTGAAAGGAACTGTTATAAAAGAGAAAGATTCAGAAGTTATAGCAGAAGCAACAGCAATATGTGTAAAGGTTGAAGCAAAACAAATACTATAAAATTTTAAAAGGAGGATTGATTTTATGGGCTGTGGAAAAAAGAGACATCGCTGGAAACTAAAAACGCATAAGAGAAAAAAACACAGAAGAAAATATAGAAAAAATAAATAATTTTTTAAAATAAATTTAAAAGTTCTATTAAGAATTAAAATTGATTTTATTTAATTTATAATGGAGGAGATATTATGTCCGGACATTCGAGATGGTCCACAATTAAAAGAAAAAAAGCCGCTGCTGACGCTAAAAAAGGGCAGATTTTTACAAAAATTATTAGAGAGATAATTGTTGCTGCAAAAGCAGGCGGGGGAGACCCTGATTCAAATTCCAGATTGCGAACAATTATTGAAAAAGCAAAAGCAGTCAATATGCCACTTGAAAATATAAAAAAAGCAATACAAAAGGGAACAGGTGAATTACCAGGAGTTTCATATGAAGAAATAACTTATGAAGGATATGGTCCAGGTGGAGTTGCTTTACTTATAAAAGTAACAACAGATAATAAAAACAGATCAGCAGCTGACATAAGAACAATTTTATCAAAAAATGGTGGTTCAATGGCGTCAGTTGGTTCAACTTCGTGGCAGTTTGAACAAAAAGGTTATATTTCTGTGCCAAAAGAAGAAATAAATGAAGAGGCATTAATGGAAATAGTACTTGATGCAGGAGCCCAGGACATTCAAACCACAGAGAGTTCTTATGATGTTATAACTGAACCAACAAACTTTGAAAAGGTTAAAAAAGCACTTGATGATAAAAAAATTAAATACACAGTTGCTGAAATAACAATGATACCAAAAAGTTATGTAAAACTTGAAGGGAAAGACGCAGAACAAATGCTTAAATTAATGAATGCGCTTGATGAAAATGATGATGTTCAGAACGTATATGCTAATTTTGATATACCGCAGGAAATAATGGACAAGCTAAGCGAGAATATTTAAAATTTATATAAAAAAGAGAAAATAATGATAGGGGATTTACCTTATCGTTCGCTGAATAATTATTTTAAAAAAAAATATTCTAATCGTGTACAAAAAATAACAGTTTCTTTACCATTAACCTGCCCGAATATTGATGGGACAAAAGGGTCTGGCGGTTGTATTTATTGTTTCAATGGAAGCATTCCGCCGGGCAATAGCAGACAAATACCACTTTCTGAACAGATAAATAATGGCATACAAAGAGGTAAAAAAAAATACGGGCTAAATACGAAATTTATTATTTATTATCAAACAAATTCAAATACTTATGATAAATATGAAAATCTTAAAAATTATTATGATGAAGCATTAAAATTTAGTGATGTAATTGGAATTGATATTGGAACAAGATCAGATTGTATTGATGAAAAAATATTGGACTTGATAAATAGTTATACTGAAAAACTACCAGAAGTGTGGATTGAATATGGGTTGCAGTCGGCAAATGACGAGACATTAAAAAAAATTAACAGGGGACATTCTGTGGAGGATTTTGTAAATGCGGTTTTAAAAACAAAAAAAACAAAAATAAAAACGATTGCCCATATAATAATTGGGTTCCCATGGGAAACAAAAAATGATTTTTTGAAAACAGCAAAATTATGTGCGGATTTAAAAATTGACGGTATTAAAATTCATCCTTTATATATTATGAAGGAAACTAAACTTGCAGCAAATTATGAAAAGGAAAAATTCAAATTACTTGAACTGGATGAATACATAAAAATACTTTCAGAAATAATAGGTTTGTTGCCGGAAAATACAATAATTATGCGATTTACAGCAGAAGGTGATAAAAACTTTCTCCTTGCGCCAGAATACTGCAAACCGGAATATAAAAATATCATAAAAGAAAAATTAATAAAATATATGAAAGAAAATAATATAAAACAAGGGATGCAATATAAATGAAATTTAATAAAATTTTATTTTTTTTATTGTTTTTTGTTATGCAGGAAATTTTTTCATTTTCAACTGTTTATTTTGTAGCAAAATATGGAAATGATTTAAATGATGGGTTAACTGTGGATACCCCATTTGCAACAATACAGAAAGCAGCATCCCTTATGCAACCAGGTGATACCTGTTATGTAAGGAATGGGGTATATAGGGAAGAAATAATCCCAGCAAATTCAGGCGCACAAAATGCACCTATTGTATTTATGCCGTATTTTTCAGAATCAGTTACAATTTCAGGTGCAGATATATTGAATTTGCAATGGGAAATTTATAATGGTTCTATTTATAAAGCAAATACGACAGAAACATTTATTCAATTGTTCATTGATTCGAAAATGGCAAATGAGGCAAGATGGCCCAATGCAGATCCGAATAATCTGGTGAATATGCCGATGGCTATTTGCGATAATGGAACAAATGCAAACACACTTGTTGATGATGCATTACCTGATGGCAACTGGGAAAATGCTTATGTTCATATTACACCTGGTTATGAATGGGTAAGCTGGACAAGAAAAATAATAAATTATATTCCACATAATTCATTTAATTTTTCTTCTCCGGTTGGCACTGATTCAAATTATTATCCAAAACAGGGAAATAGATACTATCTATTTGGGGCTCTTGCAGGTCTTGATAGCCCAGATGAATGGTTTCTCGATGATAATAATGATACTATTTATTTATGGTGTAATGGTAATGATTCTCCACAAAACCATTTAATTGAAATAAAAAAAAGAAATTATGCTTTTAATCTTTCAGGTAAATCATATATAGTTATATACGGATTTAATATTTTTGCTGCAGCAATTTTTATGAATAATAGTACAAGCCATTGTGAAGTTAATTGTTGTTATGTAAAATATGTTGACCATTCTACAAGTTGCGAAGGGTATTCCGGAATTTCTCGGAAAAATCAAATGGCAGGAACTTACAATGAATGGAAAAATTCAATAATTGAATATAGTGCAACAGATGGTATTTATGTAAGAGGAAGTTATAACAAAGTTACTAACTGCTTAATTCATGATGTTGATTATCTTGCTGTATATGCTGCAGCCATTCATTCGGATGGTGCGATGAATTGTGTTTTTTCTAATAATACATTATATAATAGCGGTAGATTTTTATTTTATCATCCATTAACAAAAGCAAGTAAATTTTTATTCAATGAAATATATAATGGAGGGCTTTTAACATATGATTATGGGGGAACATATTGCTGGCAAACAAATGGCGAGTCCACGGAAATTGCCTATAACTGGGTACATGATAACCATAGTTATCTGGGTATTGGAATTTATCTTGATAATGGCAGTTCAAATCACATTGTTCATCACAATGTTGTATGGAATTGCAATGATTCGGGTATAAGATTAAATACACCTTCAACATATAATTTGATTTATAACAATACTTTATTAAATAATAAGGACTCAATAAATTACTGGGGAAGTCCTGAGGACCAGACAGGAACAAAGGTTATAAATAATCTTGGCAATAATTCGTTTTTATTTGTTTTACCACCAAATCCAACACCTGAGGCACATCATAATGGAAATTTTCCTGTTGATTCAAATTTTGTTCCTTTACCTGGTTCAATAACTGCGGTGGATGCTGGAGTTGAAATTTCAGGAATAACAGATGGTTATGTTGGTTCAGCACCTGATATTGGTGCTTATGAATATGGAGGAAATTATTTTATCCCTGGTTATAAAACACCAACAGAAACAATGACAGTAATACCTGGTATAGGAACGCCAACATTTACTCCTACTGTTAATATAACGCCTGTTTCTACTTCGGAAGGGAATTTAGAAATTTCAGAAATAAAAATTTATCCCGTGCCTTTTTCTTTTAAAAGCAATGATAATTTAAAAATTGAATTTAATTTAAATAATGAATGCAATCAGGCAGAAATAAAAGTATACACAATAACTTTTAGATTAATTACAAATTTAATAATTAATAAAGATTTTAAACCAGGGCGAAATAGTATTTTAATAAAGTCAAATAATTTATGGGATTTATCAAATGGCTTGTATTTTTTGAAAATTGGATTGAAAAGTAATAATGGGAAAAGTGCAAAAAGTAAAATACAAATTATAATTTTAAATAAATAGATTTAATTTTAATTGAAAGATATGAAAAATGAAATGAGTTCGTGCTTCCCGCAAATTGTTTCTATCGCAATTTTTGGGTACTTTAATATAATTTTTAAGTAAAATTTAAAAATTATACTATGGCTGTCATCATATTTAATTTTTTTAATTTCTATTTACCAATAAGCAACCTGGTATAAAAATATGGCAGATGCCAGAACAGTTTTTTCATTTTTTAATTTCTCCCTTTTCTAAAGGGAGACCCAGAGGGATTTGTTTTTCCTTTCTCCCCAGTTTGTGGGAGAGAGGGAAGGAGAGAGGAGGCGATTGCATTCAAGTTTACTCTTGCATTCTTTCACCCTCTCCCTTATCCCTCTCCCATCAAAGGGAGAAGGAAAAAAATTTTTTTAAATTTTCCCCTTTTCTAAAGGGGGAAACAGGGGGATTTATCTTTTTGCTTTTCTTTTTTGCAAAAATCTCCCCCTGCCCCTCTTTTAAAAAGAGGGGAATTAAAAAACAGGACACAGAGGGATTTGTTTTTCCTCTCTCCCCAGTTTGTGGGAGAGAGGGAAGGAGAGAGGGGGTGGTTTTAATTATCAATTATCAATTTCCAATTATTAATTGCCATTTATAACTTTTTTATTTCAATTGAAAATTTTTAATTGATAATTTTTAATTCTTAAATCACCCTCTCCCATATCCCTCTCCCATCAAAGGGCGAGGGGATAAAAGAATTTTTTCTTTTAATTTCTCCCTTTTCTAAAGGGAGATACAGAGGGATTTATCTCTTTGCTTTTCTTTTTTTCATAAAATCTCCCCTCACCCCTCTTTAAAAAAAGGGAATTAAAAAAAATTTTTCATTTTATCTCTCCCTTTTCTAAAGGGAGATACAGAGGGATTTGTTTTTATTTTTTTCTCTCCCTAATTTATGCTAACCATTACCCACAAGTTAGCCCGTGTCATGGCAGAATATTCAATTTTTTAGTCCTCTCTCCCCAGCGTGGGAGAGAGTTAGAGAGAGGGGGGAGGTTGGAATCAAGTTGCCACTTGCATACTTTCACCCTCTCCCATATCCCTCTCCCATCAAAGGGCGAGGGGATAAAAGAATTTTTTTCTTTTAATTTCTCCCTTTTCTAAAGGGAGATACAGAGGGATTTATCTCTTTGCTTTTCTTTTTTTCATAAAATCTCCCTTCCCCCAATCTTTTTTAAAAGAGTGGAGATAGGAGATTTTATTTATGCAAAAAAGTAAAGCAAAAAAATTTACTTTATATTTTTTAAAAACCTACCGCAACTGAGGTGTTACGTTGCGATAGAAAAAACTATTTACAAAAATGAAAGTATATTGTAAATTTTTAAAAAGGGTTTGAAATAAAAATTTAGAGGTGGTTATAGTGGAAAAAAAGTTGGGTAATAAATTAATTCCTTTCATACTTCTTAATCTCATAACAATTTTCTATTTAAATTCATTTATCCATTGTGAAGAAAATTATACATTGTCGCAAATAGCAGAAGAGCAGGAAGCAAGTGCGAGTGGGATAGAGACAATGGCAGGGACAGTAGAAACAACAAATGAATTTAATGGCAATAGTCAGGCAATTAGTTATGATTATGTATTGCAAAATAATGCAGATGGAAGTAAAAAGATGATGATTACAACGCATGGTATATTTACGATGCAGTTTCTTGTAGATACAAAAGAAGGGTCAGTGACATATCTGATGGCAGATGGGTCAAAGAAAAAATTTACATTAACAGAAG
>Ga0078972_1006961_pt1 | contig 25924 bp, 9 predicted proteins | sample YelNatPaOPGAMG01_FD_67568 | JGI IMG/M metagenome (GOLD analysis project Ga0078972, IMG submission 67568) | Hot spring thermophilic microbial communities from Obsidian Pool, Yellowstone National Park, USA - OP-RAMG-01 (SPADES assembly) (version 2) | ecosystem: Environmental > Aquatic > Thermal...
AATTCAATACTTATTGTGAATGGAGACCTTCCATTATTTTCTTTATGGTATCTTCAATATGTAGAAGGATACAATAAAAATATTTATATAATTCCAGGTTATAGGATAGATTTATTAAATACAGTAAAGAAAAATATAAGCGAAAGTCCAGTATATTTTAGTTATTTTCCTTATGAATCAGTTGACTGGAAAGATATATTACTGGTTCCTTATGGAGTTGTTTATAAGGCATATAAAAAGCAAGATGAGATAGTTATTGATAAAGTGAAAATAGATAATTTATGGAATACTTATAATATAAGAAATATATATAACTATAGTGGAGTTGAAAATGAAAATAAAAAGATAGTTTCAATGCATTATGCTATTTCTCATTATCAGCAAGGAGAGTTTTATAAAAATAATGGTTTTTTTGAAGAAGCTTTTTTTCATTTTGAAAAGACTCTTAATATATTCCCTAATTATGTTGAGTGTTATATAAGTTTAGGAGAACTCTTTGAAAAGATAGATATTAAGAAAGCAAAGGATTATTATAAAAAAGCACTAAATATAGTAAATGTTAATTTAGAAAAAGATGAGATAAAAGATTATAAAATGGAAATATCAAGAGTTCTTTACAATAAAGGAGTTGAGAGTTTAAACTCTGGTAATACTGGTTTATCTAAATATTTTTTTTATAAGAGTAGGAGGTTTAAAAAATGAAATACTTTTTAAAAACAGTGGTAGTTGGAGAATTATATACAAACTGTTATATATTGGTGGATAAAAACTCACTTGAAGGAGTAGTTATTGACCCGGGTGATGAATTTGATAAGATATTTAATGTTATTCAAAAGAGCAAGATAAATATTAAATACATTATAAACACACATGCACATTTTGACCATATAGGAGCTGACAAAGAGTTAAAGAATAAGACAAAAGCAGATTTATTGATTCATAAGGAGGATTACAATATATTTAAAGACTCTTTAAAGAGTCTTTCAGAATTTAAGGGAATAAATCTTATTGTTGAGCCAGATAGGTTTTTAAAAGAAGGAGATGCTATAAATGTTGGTGAATTAAGTTTAAAGATTATTCATACTCCAGGCCATACACCAGGAGGGATTTCAATAAAATGTGAGGATATTATTTTTTGTGGTGATAGTTTGTTTAAAGATGGAATTGGAAGAACTGATATTCCTTTTGCTTCGTATAATGTTTTAATGAATTCTATAAAAAATAAACTATTGATACTTCCAGAAGATACAAAGGTTTACCCGGGGCATGGAGAACCTACAACGATTGGAGAAGAAAAGAAAAACAACCCTTATTTAGATAGTTGAATTTTTATTGAATTAGTAGTATAATTAAGTATCATAGAGAAATTAAGAAATAAAAGAGGATTTAAACATATATAGGTTCTTAAATTACCATAAAGGTAAGTATTTGTTATGAGAAAACAGGTGCATGTTTTTTATAGCGGTGTAGTTCAAGGAGTTGGCTTTAGATACACTACTTGTGATATTGCGGCTGATTTGAATGTTACTGGATGGGTTAAAAATTTAAAAGATGGAAGAGTTGAAATGGTAGCAGAGGGAGAAGAAGAAACATTGAAAGATTTTTTATTTAAAATAAAAGAAAATTTTACTGGTCATATTGAAAAAGAAGAGATTGAATGGTTACCAGCAACTAATGAATTTAAAGATTTTAATATAAGATATTAAAAATGGAGAGATTAATAGAAAAGTTTTTAGTATATCTCTCTACTGAAAGGAGATACTCAGAGAATACAATTAACTCCTATAAGTTAGATTTGAAATTATTTTTAAAATTTCTTGAAAGAAAAAAAATAAAAGATATTAATTCTGTTGAGAAATTTCATATTTTTGAATATCTTACTTTCTTAAAAGAGAAATATACTTCCCAAACCCTTGCCAGAAACTTATCTGCTTTAAAAACTTTTTATAAATTTCTAACAATAGAGTTAGGTTTAAAAGAAAATGTTGTATCAGGTATTGAAACTCCAAAATTAGTTAGAAAACTTCCTGAGAGTTTATCTGAGGAAGAAGTAAAGGAACTTATTGAATGCGGAGAGGTAGATTCAGATGAGGGGATTCGTGATAGAGCAATAGTTGAACTAATGTATGCTTCTGGAATAAGAATTTCAGAATTAGTTAATTTAAAGTTGCAAAATTATGACCCTAATAATCAGTATATAAGATGTGTGGGTAAAGGAGGCAAGGAGCGGATTATTCCAATAGGAAGGATTGCTGCTGACTGGCTTGATAAATACTTAGAGACAGCAAGAAAAAATATAGTTTACAAAAAACATTCCACAGATGACACTTTATTTTTGAATAAAAATGGCAAGAGTTTTAGTAGAATATGGATATGGAAGATTATAAAAAAGAGAGTAAAATTAGCCAAAATTAAAAAGAAGGTTACACCACATACATTAAGACATTCTTTTGCAACTCATTTACTCAACCGTGGAGCAGATTTAAGAGCAGTTCAGGAAATGCTAGGACATTCAAGTATAGCAACTACTCAAATTTATACTCATGTTAATAGAAGTAGATTAAAAGAGATTCATAAAAAATTTCATCCAAGAGGATAAAAGTAGAAGATTTTTGATATTTTAGCAAAAATATGATGAATTATAGAAATATTTCCATTATAAATGGATTTTATTCCATAAAATTAAATATAAGTAATTTATATTATAAGTATTTATGTAAAAAAATAAGAAAAATTAATGCAATTTTATAATAGAATTGGTCTAGACTGTATTGAAAGTTGGCACGAAAAATGCTAATATATTAGTAGGGAAAGCAAAAAAGTAAAAAAGGGGGGTGGTATTATGAATAAATGGATATGTATAGTAATAAGTATTTTAATTATAAGTATTTGGGTAGGTATTGGTTTAGCAAATAATGCTACAATTACGAAGATAGAAGGAGAAGTAGAGGTTTTATATAAAGGTGAGAAAAACTGGGAAAGTCCTAGACTTTATTATATTCTAAAGACAGGAGATAAAATTAGGACAAAAAATGGTAAGGCAGAGTTAGTTTTAAATGATGGTAGTGTTCTTAATATTAAGGAAAATACTTATTTAGAGATGACTCATCTTGAGTTTAGTGCAGTTCAAAGAGTTTCAATACTTCATCTTCTAATGGGAAAAGTTAAGTCAAAGGTTACAAAAATGGGAGAAGGTTCAATTTTTGAGATTCGTTCATCAAATGCAATTGCTGCTGTAAAAGGGACTGAATTTATTGTAGAAGTATTTGAGAAGACAACAGATGTTGTGGTTCTTGAAGGGGTTGTTGCATTAAGTGATATAATGAAAGAAAAGGAGATTTTTGTAAAAGAGAATGAAAAAGGTTCTTTAAGGGAGAATATTTTAGAGAATCCAAGAGAGTTATTGCCAGAAGAGAAGAAAACAATAAAAGAGATATGGGAAATAGGAAAGTTGGAGAAGAAAGAGGATAAAGGAAGCAAAGAAAGTAAGGAAAGCAAAGAAAGCAAAGAAAGTAAAGAAAGAGATATAAAAAAAGAGTTGTTTGATTTAAGAAAAGAAATATTTGATTTAAGAAGGGATCTTGCTAACTTAAAAGACAGGAGTGATATAGAGATTAAACAAGATTTTCTGGAAAGATTAAATGATACACAACTTGGTACAGTTAATATGGATATTAATGGATATAGAATTAGAAGGGAAGAATATGTTTTAAGACCTGCTCCAGATACAATAACATTTTTAAATTTAACTAAAAGAGAAGATGGACCAAATGCAGGAATTAGTGTAATGGAGATAAATAATGTATTTAATCAGCCGTTACATGAAAATTTTATGGATATAAAAAAATGGGTTGATAGTAGTGATTGGAGTAAAAGTTTAGATGCACCTTTATATTTTTATGCAAAACAGAATTACACCCTAAGTAATCCTAATGGAGATTTAATAGTGAATGATAAGATTTACTTGCCGCCTCAAAGAGAAGTTGGTAGTACAACTTCATTATGGAGACAACCTTATAATGAATCCTTATTGATAAATGGGAAGTTAAAATATAGAGAGATTTTAGATTATAATAATTATAATGGACAATTTGAGTATAAATGGAAAAATTCATCAGACATACTTGTAAATTCAAAAGAAGAAGCGGTTATAGAGGATCCCCTTATAAAAATGCCAGAAGGATATTTATATAGACTTAGATTTTCGGATGAAACATTTTTACAAGGTAGAATTTTTGTTATTGATGATATGGGAAAATCGGTTGAAGAATCTTTATATGCTAATACGCAAATAACAGAGATTAAGCATCTTTATGTCCCATATTCCTTGATAAAGTTTAATTATGAACTTGTATTTACTGCTCCTGAGTTTAATGGTAGAACTATAGACTTAGTTGTTAGTCCTGCTATGTTTAAGGAGTATTATAGGATTCCTGAGACAACTTCAACAAGTGGAGGAAGTGTTTATTAAGTTTTTTCTCTCTTACGGAGGAGGCATTTATGATGCCGTTAGTAATAACAGAAATTCATCAAGTAATGGAAAAGATAAGATATGGTATTAAGGTTAATAGGAAGAAAGTATGTTCTCTAATGAATGAAGCAATAAGAGATAAAGCAAATTTTGGAATCTGGATAAAAAGGGAGATAAATGGGAAAGTAAATTATGCTTCTATTATTATTGTAGGAGAAAACTCCGTAGGAGAAAGAAAGTTGATAGGATATAGGATAGAGAGAAGAAGCGAAAAAAGTAAATAAAATGGAAGAAGTAAAAGCGATTAATGGAAAGAATTCTGCACAAAAGATAAAGGGAAGGAAGGGTAGGATTCCTGAATTCTTAAAACCATTATTCTGGGAGGTAGATTTTTATAAATTGGAGTTTCCAAAGAAACAGGATTTTATAATCAGAAGGATTTTAGAGTATGGAGATAAAAAAGCAATCTATTGGATGAAACAGAATCTTGATAAAAACGCGATAAAGGATGTTCTCTGTAAAACTAAAGGTTTATCTCCACGAAGTGCAAATTATTGGGCAGTAGTTTTAGGAATAAATAAAAGGGAGGTAATGTGTTTACAGAAACATTATCTAAAAATACGAAGGAAGCACTGGCCTTATTAGGGAAAAGTGGAGTTTTAAAAGATGCTTATCTTGGTGGAGGAACAGCAGCAGCATTACAATTAGGTCATAGAATATCTATAGATTTAGATTTTTTCACATCTAAAAGGTTTGATGCTAATAAAAAAGCTAAAGCCCTTAAAGAGTTAGGAAATTTTTCTATTGAACAAATTAGTTGGGGAACACTTCAAGGTTATTTTAAAAAAGTAAGATTTAGTCTTTTTGTTTATGAATATCCTGTTCTTTTTCATTTTAAAATATTTCATAACATAAGAGTTCTTGATATAAGAGATATTGGAGCCATGAAAATTGCTGCTATTTCTGACAGGGGTGTGAAGAGGGATTTTATTGATTTGTATTTTATTTGTAAGGAAGGGATTCCCTTATCTTATCTTTTGAAACTTTACGATAGAAAATACAAAAAATTAAAGATTAATCTCGTTCATATTCAAAAGAGCTTAGTTTACTTTGATGATGCAGAGAAAGATGAAATGCCAAGAATGATAAGAAAAGTTTCTTGGGAAGATATAAAGAAGTTTTTTGAAAATGAAGTTAGAAAATTAATAAAATTTTAGTAAAGTGAAAAAAATAAAGCAAAAAAGTAAAGAAAGGGAAAAAAGTAAAAAATTAGGAAAAGTAAATAAAAAATAAGGATTTATAAAGAAAGATGAACGATGATTTTGGTGTAAAATTGGCAGAATTTTTTCTATAATTATGGTAGGGAAAGATTAGGAGGTAGAGATGAAAATAGAAAAGAAAAAATTAGATGCTGTGTTAGAGAGATTATCTGAAGATAAAACTGAAATAGTATTTAAATTTGCAGAATGGCTTAGTGAAGATGATGAGTTAACTAGTAAAGAGGTAGATCTTTTGAGAAAAGCAGAAAATCAAATTAAAAGAGGTGAATATGTCGAGTGGAGAAAGATCAAGAGGACAAAAATTTAAAATTATTCTTTCAAAAGAAGCAGATAAATACTATAAAAAAGTTGATATATCAACTGCGAAGAGATTAGATAAATGTTTTGAGCAATTAGAGAAAAATCCGGTGTGGGGAATAAATATTAGACCACTTAAAGGAGAACGAGGGAAATATAGATATAGAGTAGGGAGTTTAAGAATAATATTTGGAGTAGATTTAGATAATCGTGTTGTTATGGTTTATTTAATTTTACCAAGGGGAGATGTGTATTAATGGAATCTAAGACAGGTTGGGACATAAAGAAAGTGGAAAAATTGGGGAAAGGAAAAAATTGGATTGGATGGCTTGGAAAAGTAGGTGCTATCCCTATACTGATAGGATTAGTGCTTTTAAAAGTAGGCTCTACCCCTAGTTATGGGGATACGCAGTGGGGAAGTAAATCAGCATATATTAGTACAACTAGTGTAGCGCCTGTTGATGCTACTGGCAAGGCGAATAGTTATAGGTTTACATGTAGGGTTGGTGGAACTGCAACACAGATGATAGTAAGAGTATTTGAAACAGGGAATACTCAGGCTTATAGATATGGAATTCAAACTGATAATAACGGTGAGCCTTCTGGAACATGGGTTACTTATTTAGATGCTACATTTAATAATGAAGGAGATAGGACAATTAATTTTCCCGATGTTGTATTACAGAAGGATACTGTTTATCATATAGTTATTACGACTCAATCTGGATTTACTCCAAGTGCATCTAACTACTGTTGTTTCAGACAGGGTTCTCCTTTTGATTCTCAAACATACCAGTGGAATACAGGAACACCAATTACAACAGAATATGATGACCCAAATTTAAAATGTTTATATTATGATGGAAGCGATTGGCAAGAAGCCGATGGTAAACCGATGTTTATTTTATACTATGGAACTACTGACTATGAAGGTACTTATCTCAGGACTGTATCTACTGATACAACAGAAACTAGTAATACAGATATTCAGGGTACCAATTCTGCAGGTCAAATATTTACAGTGACAGGAGGAAATAAGACTATATCAAAAGTATTTGCGCAGGTTAGGAAAAGTGGAAATCCACAGGACAAGTTGTATTTTAATCTTTATAATATTTCAACAAGTAGTTCAGTGGTAACAGGTGTTGTATTTTGTGATGCAAATGGACCATCAACAACTTATTCATGGCTTTCAGCACCATTACCTAACGCGATTACTTTAGTTAATAATCAGAAATATAGAGCGTATTTTAATTCTCCAGGAAGTAGTGGCACTAATTATTATCAATTGAGTAATGTTAGTGGTATTGGTTCAGCTACTGACCCTTATCAAAGAGTGACATTTCAGGGTTCATCAGCAGAAAATCAGGGATGGTTTGTTTTTAGTACAGTTGCTGATTGGAGTACGAAAACTGATATATTCTATGGAGATGCTCCTCTTTATTTTATTATTGATACTAGTACTCCAACTGCAAGTATAACTACTCCAACTAATGGAGGAAAGTATAGTAGTTTGTCTGGTTTAACAGGAACTGCTACTGACACTGCTTCTACTGGAATTAAAGAGATAAAAATAAGTATAAAAAATCTCTCTGATACTACATACTGGCAGGGTAGTTCATGGGGAGCAAGTGGAGGTCCTGAAACATGGCTTAATGCCTCTACATATAATGATCCGGACTGGACATATACAAGTATTCCTACCTGGACTAATGGGGTTAATTATTTAATAAGAATGTATGCAAAGGATTATGGAGATAATACTACTTCTATTTCAGAATCTCAATTCTTATTTGATAATCAGGCACCAACTTCTATCATTTCAACACCTTCTACCTCTGGTGACCATTTAAAGAGTTTAGTAACAATTTCTGGTACTGCTTCTGATAATGCGGCATTAGTTTCTAATGTTGTTGTTAGTTTAAAAAATGTTGATACTGATAAATGGTATAATGGAACTGACTGGACTGCTACTATAGAAACATGGCTTTCTACTACTGGAACTACAAATTGGTATAGAACAGCGCCAACATGGTCTAATAATACTAATTATTTAATTAGAACAAAAGCAACTGATCAGGCAGGAAATGTTGAAACACCAGGTGCTGGTAAAAGTTTTGTTTATGATACTACAACACCTTCTTCTTCTGTAACTTATCCAGGAAATGATGCAAAAATTGCTTCTTTACCTACTATATCAGGAAGTTCTTCTGATACTCCTCCAGGTATAGTAAATTCAGTTCAAATTTCTATTCAACAGGAAGGTATAGGTTATTATAATGGTACAGACTTTTCTTCTTCAACAGAATATTGGCTTAATGTTAGTGGAACAACAAATTGGACATATACTGCACCAACATTTAGTAGTGGTGCTAAGTATTTTATCCGTTCTAAAGCAACTGATAAAGCGGGAAATGTAGAGACTCCTTCTACTGCAATAAGTTTTAGGTATGATACAACTCCTCCTTCTTCTTCTGTAGTTTTACCTTCTAATGGAGGGAAATATAATTCCTTATCAACTATATCTGGGACAGCAACAGATGGGACTGGAGTAGGAGTTCAAGTAGTTCAAATAAGCATTAAAAATATTGATGATACTACTTACTGGGATGGTATTGGAGCATGGAGTTCTAGTCAAACATGGTTATTAACAAGTGGTACAACTAACTGGACATTTGATAGTAGTTCTGTGACATGGGTATCTGGAAAAAATTATTTAATCCAATCAAGAGCAAGAGATAATGTTACAATTCCTACTTACAATCAAGAGACTCCAGGTGCGGGGAATTCATTTTTGTTTGATAATCAAGCACCTTCTTCTTCTATTACAAATCCAGGTGCTGGAACATATTTTAAAAATATTACAACGATTTCTGGAACTAGTTCAGATGTTGGAGGAGCAGGGATAAATAATGTTAAAATTTTAATAAAAAATGATTCTGATACTCAATACTGGAATGAGAGTATATCAAACTGGCAGGGAAGTACATACTGGAATAATGCAACAGGGACAACAAATTGGACATATACTGCACCTACATTTGCTTATGGGAAAACATATATAATTACTTCAAAAGCAACAGATAATGCAACAAATTCAGAAAGTGTAGGAGCAAGCAAGACATTTGTATATGACGATGTAGCACCAAGTTCATCTATAACTTCACCAACTAATGGTGCTAACTTAAATGCATCTCCTACTTTAACTGGTTCTGCATCAGATTCTTTATCTGGTATAAGTAATGTTAAAGTAAAATTAAAAAATATTACAGATACATTATGGTATAATGGAAGTTGGATAAGTTCTGATCCTGGATTTGTTTTAGATGCAAATTATTCTGCTGGAACTTGGACTTATGCATGTCCTTCTTTAACAAACGGGAAATGGTATTTAGTTCAATCTCAAGCAACTGATACTTCGTCTCCTGGTAATATTGAAACAGCGGGGGCAGGAATTTCATTTTTATATGATACCGCAGCACCTTCTTCAAGTATTTCTGCACCTGAGTCTGGAAAGGACTATCAAAGTTTACCTACTATATCAGGAACAGCATCTGATACTCCTCCTGGAAGTTTACAAAATGTCGTAATAAGTATTTATAATGGAAGTTTCTGGTATGATGGAAGCAATTGGAATCAAACAAGTGAATACTGGCTTTCAACTACAGGAACTACTTCATGGAGCAGGAGTTCTCCAACATGGAGTACAAATACCCAGTATGTGGTTCGTTCTAAAGCAAAAGATATGGCGAACAATGAAGAAACTCCCTCAGTAGGAGTCACTTTTTGTATTGACCAAACTCCACCAAGTAGCAGTGTGACAAATCCTTCAAATGGGTCTAAAATTTCTTCATTAACTACTATATCAGGGACAGCGTCTGATACTTCACCAGGTCAGGTGAATTTAGTAAAAATTTCTATCCAGCAAAAAGGTGGTAACTGGTATAATGGGACTGATTTTACTTCAACTACTGAAATGTGGTTGAATGCATCTGGAACTACATCATGGACTTATTCTGCACCCACTTTAACATCTGGTGCAGAATATATTATAAGGTCTTATGCTATTGATAGAGCAAATAATACTGAGACACCATCTGCTGGAATTACATTTATGTTTGATGCATTGGCACCATCTTCATCAATTGTTTCTCCATCAAATGGTGCTAAATTACAAAGTTTAGATGTAATTACTGGAACAGCATCTGATGTTGGAAGTGGAGTTAGTTTAGTTCAAATTTGTATTAAAAAATTAGATGATACAACTTATTGGAATGGAATTGCTGCATGGGAAAGCACTTTAACTTGGTTGGGTGCAAGTGGAACGAATAATTGGAGTTATAATTCATCAGGAGTTACTTGGGCTTCTGATAAATGGTATTTAGTTCAATCAAGAGCAAGGGATAGTGTAACTCCAACACCAAATCAAGAAACACCTGGTAGTGGAAGGAGTTTTGCAATTGATACAACTCCACCAGTTAGTAGCATAGTTTTACCTGCAAATGGTAGTACATATAATAGTTTAACTACAATTACGGGAAATGCAGATGATACAACAGCAGGAGTTTCTTCAGTTAAGATTGCCATAAAAAATATTACAGATACAAAATACTGGGATGGAAGTGTTTGGCAGAATGGGTCAACTGATTACTGGTTAACTGCTACGGGAACTACTTCCTGGGTTTATAATTCTCCAAGTTGGACAGGGGATAAGACTTATGTTGTAAAATCTTTTGCTACTGATGCGGCAAACAATAGTGAATCACCTGGTCAGGTATCTACATTTAAATATGATAATGTTCCACCTACTTCTACTATATCATATCCATTAAATGGAACTAATATAAATTCACTTCCTACTATATCTGGGACTGCTTCTGATGTAACTAGTTCAATTGCTAATGTAAAATTAAGGATAAAAAATGATACTGATACAACATATTGGACAGGAAGTGGTTGGGGAGCAGAGACATGGGTAACTGCAACAGGAACGAACTTATGGACATATTCAGGTCCAACATGGAATAATGGTAAAATATATATTATCTCTGTAAAAGCAGAAGATTCTGCAGGTAATGTTCAATCCACTCCTACAGAGGTTACATTTAGTTTTGATACAACACCTCCAACTTCTACTATATCTTCTCCAACTAATGGAGCAAGATTGAATACTTTAACTACTATTTCCGGAACTTCTTCTTCTGATACAGCAGATAATGGTGTAAAGGTTAGTATTAAAAATATAACAACAGGTTATTGGTATAATGGTTCTACATTTACTTCTTCTGTTGAGATATGGTTAGATGCAACTGGAACTACATCTTGGAATTATACTTCTCCAACATGGTCAACAGATAATACATATTTAATAAGGAGTAAAGCGGTAGATACTGCAACAAATGTAGAAACACCTTCTAGTGGAAATAGTTTTACTTATGATACAACTAATCCAACTTCTACAATAACAGCGTATAATAATGGAGATAAGTTAAATTCATTACCTACTATATCTGGAACTTCTTCTTCTGATACACAAACAGTGGAATTAAATATTAAAAATGTTACAACAAACCAGAAGTGGAATGGAAGTAGTTGGGTTGACCCACCAGCAGACCCATGGGTAACTGCATCTGGAACTACTTCATGGACATATACTTCTCCTTTATGGAATAGCGGACATACTTATTTAATCAAATCAAAAGCAACTGATATTGCAACTAATGTTGAAACAGTTGGTGCTGGAAAATCGTTTATTTATGATGCATTAGCACCTACTTCTACTATACTTTCTCCAGCGAATAATTCTAATTTACCAACTGCACCGGCAACTATCTCAGGGACTGCAAGTGATTCTGCAACAGGTAATACTGGAATTTCTTTGGTTCAGATTCAAATATATAATTTAACTGATACAAAATACTGGAACGGTTCTGTATGGGATACTCCATCTAGCTGGTTAAATACATCTGGAGCAGAATCATGGTATTATAATTCAAGTGAAGTTAACTGGACTGATGGGAAAACTTATGTAATAAAATCAAAGGCAAAGGATAATGCTAATAATAATGAATCTCCATCTGCTGGAAATACATTTAAATATGATGCAACAGCACCTACTACAACAATAGTAGCACCAACAAATGGTGCTAAATTAAATTCTTTACCAACTATTACTGGAACTGCTTCTGATAGTTGTTCAGGTCTTGCAAGTGTTAAAATATCTATAAAGAATGTTAATGATACAACATGGTGGACTGGGTCAATCTGGGATAGTTCTGAAACCTGGCTTAATGTTTCAGGAAGTTTGTCAAACTGGTATTATACTTCACCTAGTTGGGGAGAAGGGAAAACTTATTTAATAAAATCTTTTGCAACTGATAATGCAACTAATAGTGAGACAATTGGTGCAGGTAATTCATTTATGTATGATACTGCAGCACCTTCTTCTAATATTACAAATCCAGTTAATGGAACTACTATTTATGCTCCACCTACTATATCAGGAAGTGCTTCTGATTCTGCAAGTGGTGTTAATAATGTTAAACTAAAAATCAAAAATTTAACAGATACAACCTGGTGGAATGGTTCTAACTGGGTAACGAGCGAACCAGATTTTATTTTAAATGCATCGGGAACTACTTCGTGGACTTATAGTGGACCTACATATACTACTACAAACTGGTATTTAGTTCAGTCTAAAGCAACTGATAATGCAGGAAATCCTGAGACACCATCTGCTGGAATATCTTTTCAGTATATAGCGGATGCTACTCCACCTTCATCAACAGTAACTTATCCAGCAAATAATGGAAATTATTATAGTCCTTCTACTATTAGTGGAACAGCAGCAGATACAATGCCTGGTTCTGGAGTTAGTAATGTAAAAATTACTGTTAAGAATGTTACTGATAATTTATATTGGCAGGGAAGTTCTTGGGCAGCAGGTGAAAAATGGTTAGATACAACAGGAGCAACTACCTGGCAGTATGGTGGGACTATACCAACATGGGAAGATGGGAAGACATATTTAATTGTTTCAAAGGCACAGGACTATGCATTAAATACTGAATCACCTGGAGCAGGAAATAGTTTTACAATAGATAGAATAGCAGGTTCGTCTACTATTGTTTTACCAGCAAATGATTCTAAATTAAAATCTTTACCAACAATATCAGGGACTGCTACTGATAATAGAGGAGTTGGTTCTGTTTCTATTGCAATTAAAAATCTTACTTTAAATACATATTATGATGGAAGTGGATGGGGAGATAATTTAACTTGGCTTGATGCATCTGGAACAACAAATTGGACTTATACTTCACCTAGTTGGGCAAGTGGTGTTAATTATTTAATCCAGTCAAAATGTATTGATACTGCAGGAAATTCAGAAACTCCATCTTCTGGAAATTCATTTTTATTTGATAATACAGCACCTTCTTCTTCAGTAAATTCTCCAGGAAATGGAGCAAATATTAATACTCAACCATCTAACTTTAGTGGTTCTGCTTCTGATAATGCAGCAGGAGTTCAATTAGTTAAAATAAGGACATATAATTTAACTGATAGTAAATACTATCAGGGTGGAGGAGTATGGGATGTTGTTGATACATGGATTAATGCATCTGGAACAACGAGTTGGACATTTACAGCACCTACATTAACTGATGGAAAGACTTATGTTATCCAGAGTAAAGCAACTGATTATGCAGGAAATGTAGAGACACCTTCTAATGGTAATACATTTAAGTTTGATACAACTGCACCTACTTCAGCAGTAACTTATCCTACTAATGGAGCTAATTTAACGATTTTAGCAACTATATCTGGAATTTCTTCAGATTCTACATCTGGAGTAAATAATGTAAAATTAAAAATTAAAAATGTAACTGATACAACATATTATGATGGGACTAATTGGGTAGGAACTGACCCTGGATTTAGTTTATCTGTAAATGGCACAACAAGTTGGACTTTCTCAGCACCAACATGGACTCCTGGTAAAGTTTATATAATTCAATCACAAGCAACAGATAATGCAAATAATTCCGAAACACCATCGGTTGGAGTTTCGTTTAAGTTTGATACAACACCACCATCTTCTACGATAAGTAGTCCAACAAATGGTTCTACTTTATATTCTACTCCACCAATTAATGGTACTAGTTCTGATGATTTATCTGGAGTTAGTAAGGTTCAAATAAATTTAAAAAATATTACAGATAATACTTATTGGACAGGAAGTGGTTGGGGAGCAGATACTTGGCTTGATGCATCTGGAACTACTTCGTGGAGTTATACAGGAGTTTCTTGGATAAGTGATAAAAACTATTTATTAAAATCAAAAGCAGTTGATTTAGCAGGAAACTGGGAAACTCCAAGTGCAGGAAATACATTTACTTATATTGCTGATTCAACGAGTCCTACTTCAAACGTAATAACTCCAACTAATGGTTCTATTTTAAATTCATTAAGTATAATTTCTGGAACTGCTACAGATCCTGCACCAAATATATCAGGATTATATTCTGTTAGAGTTTATATTAAAAATGTAAGTGATACATTGTGGTGGAATGGAAGTAGCTGGGTTCCTACTTCTTCGTATGTTATTGCAAGTGGAACCAGTAACTGGAGTTATAATACTGGAAGTGTTACATTAACTAATAATAAGAATTATTTAATTCAATCACAGGCAATAGACAATGCAGGAAATCCTGAATCAATGGGAGCAGGAAATTCATTTACTTATGATACAACTAATCCAAGTTCATCAATTTTAGCACCAGCAAATGAAAGTAAATTAAAGGAACTACCTACAATATCAGGAACAGCATCAGATACTTATGGAATAAATAATGTTAAAATATCTATAAAAAATGATACTGATGGTACTTATTATAATGGTTCTACTTGGGGAGATGTAGAAACTTGGTTAGATACAACAGGAACTACTAACTGGTATAGAACTTCTCCAGCATGGACAACTGGAAAAGTTTATGTAATCCGCTCAATGGCAACTGATAATGCAACAAATGTAGAGACACCTTCTGCTGGAAATACATTCACATTTGATAATGTTTCACCATCTTCAGTAATAACTTCTCCAACTAATGGAACGAAGTTAAATACATTAACTAAAATTTCAGGGACAGCATCAGACCCAACACCTGGAGTTGGAGTTAATAATGTAAAAATTGCTATAAAGAATTTGAATAATACAACTTACTGGAATGGTGGAGCATGGGATACTCCATTAGTATGGCTATCTACTTCTGGAACAACTAACTGGACTTATAATGCACCAGCATTTGATAGTGGAACGAATTATTTAGTTCAATCAAAAGCAATAGATAATGCAGATAATTCCGAAACACCATCTGCTGGTAATTCATTCTTATTTGATAATCAGGCACCATCTTCTTCTATATCTATACCAGTTAATGGTAATTATTATAGTTCACTTCCTCTTATATCTGGAAGTAGTTCAGATATAGGATTATCAGGAGTATATAGTGTTAAGATAAAGATAAAAAATATAACAGATACAAAATGGTGGGATGGGAGTGATTGGAAAGATTCTGACCCTGGATTTACATTAACTGCAACAGGAACAACTAACTGGACTTATTCTAGCCCATCTTGGAGTAATAATAAGACTTATGTAATTCAATCACAAGCAATTGATAATGCAGGTAATACTGAGACAGCATCTGCGGGGAATACATTTACATGCGATACAACAGCACCTACTTCTTCAGTGACAAATCCACCAGCAGGAGGTCCTACTATAAATTCTTTAACAACGATATCAGGAACTTCTTCAGATGGATTATCTGGAGTATCCCAAGTTCAAATAGCAATATATAATGCCTCTACTGATGAGTATTATAATGGAAGTGGTTGGGTTTCTGGATTGACTTGGTTAAATGTAACAGGGACAACTAACTGGACTTATAATGCTCCAACATTTTATAATAATAATTCATACAATATAAAGTCAAGAGCAACAGATGTTGCAGGAAATGTAGAGACACCAGGGGCTGGAAATGGATTTAATTTTGATACAGCAGCTCCATCTTCATCTGTAACATATCCAACGAATAATTCTAATTTAAAAGAATTAACAACAATATCAGGAACAGCATCTGATAATTTCTCAGTAAGTAAAGTTCAAATAGCAATTAGAAACATGACTGATTCAAATTACTGGCAGGGAGGAGTATGGGGAGCTGCATTAATTTGGAATGATGCAACAGGGACAACAAACTGGACATATACTGCTCCAGCATTAACAGATGGAAAGCAATATTATATTCAATCAAAAGCAACAGATACAGCAACAAATGTAGAAACACCTTCTAGTGCAGTTACATTTAAGTATGATACAACTGCTCCTACTTCTACAATTGTTCTTCCAGTAAATGGTTCTTATGCTAATCCACCTATTATTACAGGAACTAGTTCAGATTCTACATCTGGAGTAAATAATGTTAAAATTAGTATAAAAAATATAACAGATACAACTTATTATGATGGAACAGGATGGGGTCCTTCTGAAACTTGGTTAGATACAACAGGAACTACTAACTGGTATAGAACTTCTCCAGTATGGACTTCAAATAAGAGTTATTTAATAAAATCAAAGGCAACTGATAATGCTAATAATTCAGAAACACCATCTTCTGGAAATTCATTTACATTAGATGATACAAAGCCATCTTCTTCTATAACTACTCCATCAAATAATTCAATAGTAAGTAGTCTGCCTACAATAACAGGTACATCTTCTGATAATTTAGCAGGAGTAAATAATGTTAAAGTTAAGATAAAAAATATAACAGATACAAAATGGTGGGATGGGAGTGATTGGAAAACTTCTGACCCTGGATTTATTTTAACTGCATCTGGAACTACTATCTGGACATACCCATCTCCAACATGGGCAAATGATAAGCAGTATTTAATACAAAGTCAAGCAGAGGATAATGCAGGAAATGTAGAAGTAGAAGGAGTAGGGAATTCATTTATATACGATACAACAGCACCTACATCAAGTATAACAAATCCAAGTAATGGTGCTTACTTAAAAACAACTCCAATAATATCTGGAACAGCATCAGATACTTATGGAATTAATTCGGTTCAAATTAGTTTAAAGAATGATACTGATACGAGTTATTATAATGGAACTGATTGGAGTTCATCTACTGAACAATGGTTATCTGCTACAGGGACAACTAACTGGACTTATACTTCGCCAACATTAACTACAGGAAAGACTTATATAGTTAGGTCAAAAGCAAAAGATAAAGGTGGAAATTATGAGACACCTTCTTCGGGCATATCATTTACTTTTGATGATACTGCACCAAGTTCATCTATCATATTACCGTCAAATAATTCAAAGATAAAGTCTTTACCAATTATATCTGGAACTAGTTCTGATGCAACAAGTGGAGTAAGTTTAGTTCAAATTTCTATTAAGAATGAAACTGATGCATCTTACTGGAATGGTTTAGCATGGGGAGCAACTGAATCATGGCAAAGTGTATCTGGAACAACAAACTGGACATATACTTCACCTACATGGACTTCTGGTAAATGGTATTTAATAAAATCAAAGGCAACTGATGTTGCAGGAAATGTAGAAACACCTTCTAACGGGAATTCATTCTTATTTGATAATGTAGCACCAACATCAAGTATAAATCAGCCTGCAAATGGAGTTATAATAAAGACACTTAGTAATATAAATGGAAGTGCATCAGATACAACAACAAATGTTACAAATGTTAAAATTTTAATAAAGAATGTAAATGATACATTATACTGGAATGGTGGAGCATGGGATACTGCAACAAGCTGGGTAGATTGTTCGGGAACAACAAGTTGGACATATCCTACACCAACATTAACAAATGGGAAGAGTTATTTAATACAAAGCAAAGCAACTGATGAGGCAGAAAATGTAGAAACACCATCTATTGGGAATAGTTTTACTTATGATACAGAATTACCTTCTTCAACAATATCTGTACCAACAAACGGAGCAAAGGTAAATGCTTTATCAATTATATCAGGAACAGCATCTGATAATATAGGATTAGCAAGTGTAAAAGTTAAGATAAAAAATATAACAGATACAAAATGGTGGGATGGGAGTGATTGGGTAGGGTCTGATCCTGGATTTACTTTAACTGCAAGTGGGACTACAAATTGGACATATAATAGTCCAACATGGATATCTGGGAAGAACTATTTAATCCAGTCTCAAGCAACAGATAATGCAACAAATGTAGAGACAGCATCTGCTGGGAATTCATTTTTATTTGATACAGGAACACCTTCTTCAGCAATTGTAACTCCTTCTAATGGAGCAAAGTTGAATTCATTACCGGTTATATCAGGAACAGCATCTGATTCGTTATCAGGAGTAGCAAGTGTAAAGATTCAAATAAATAATGTATCAGATGCATTGTACTGGGATGGAAGTAATTGGGTTTCAGATAGTACATGGTTAAATGCTAATGGAACAACTAACTGGACATATAATTCTCCAACATGGACAAATGGAAAATCTTATATTATTAAAGTTTATGCAATAGATAATGCAGGAAATGATAACTTTAGTTCATATAGCAGTAGTGGATTTACATTTGATACATCTGCTCCAACATCTACTATAGTATCACCAACCAATAATTCTAATTTGAAAACATTAAGTCAAATTACAGGAACAGCATCAGATGTAAATGGTATAAATAAAGTAGAGGTATTGATAAAGAATGTAACGGATAATCAATACTGGCAAGGAGGAGTTTGGGGAGCAGCATTAACATGGATAACTGCATCTGGAACAACTAACTGGTATTATGATATATCAGATTGGGCAGATGGTAAACAGTATTTAATTCAAAGTAGAGCAACAGATAATGCAACAAATGTAGAAACTCCATCAGCAGGAGTATCATTTAAGTTTGATACAACTAATCCATCTTCATCTGTAACATATCCAGCAAATTCTGCAGAATTAAAAGTATTAACTACAATATCTGGAACTTCTTCAGATGCTACATCTGGAGTAAATAATGTAAAGATAAAGATTAAAAATATTACAGATACAAAATGGTGGAATGGAAGTATTTGGATAGAAACTGACCCTGGATTTACATTATCTGTAACTGGAACAACAAACTGGACTTATTCTGCACCTTCTTTAACAAATGGTAAGACATACTTAATACAAAGTCAAGCAGAAGATAATGCAAATAATGTTGAAACAGCAGGATCTGGAAATTCATTTAAATTTGATACATCTGCTCCATCTTCATCAATAACAAATCCAGTAAATGGTTCTTATATTAACTCATTAACTACTATATCTGGAACTGCAATAGATACAAATACAATAGCAAATGTTTATATAAGTTTAGAGAATACTACAGACAATTTATACTGGAATGGTTCTACTTGGGTATCAGGAGCAACATGGTTACAAGCATCTGGAACGAATAATTGGACATATACTTCTCCTACTTTAGATAATGGGAAGAGTTACTTGATAAAATCTTTTGCAACCGATGTTGCTGGAAATTCTGAAACACCAGGACCTGGAAATGCATTTACTTTTGATACAGGAGCACCTTCTTCAAGTATAGGTGTTCCAGCAAATGGTGCAAAATTAAATGCGCTTTCTATAATTACAGGAACTAGTACAGATGCAATTTCTGGAGTTAGTAGTGTTAAATTAAGAATAAAGAATGTAACAGATAATACATACTGGACAGGCTCTGTATGGGGAGCTGATACATGGTTAAATGCTAATGGAACAACAAATTGGAGTTATACTTCGCCATCATGGGTAAATGAAAAGACTTATTTAATACAAAGTCAGGCAATAGATAATGCAGGTAATTCTGAGACAGTAGGAACTGGTAACTCATTCTTATTTGATAATCAATCTCCATCTTCTTCATTAGTTTTACCTCAAAATGGAATTACATATCAAAGTTTACCAGTAATTACTGGAAATGCATCTGATAATTCTGCAGGAGTAAATAAAGTTCAAATAAGTATTAAAAATGTCACAGATAATAATTATTATAACGGGACTGGATGGGGAGGAAGTGAAGTATGGTTGGATACAACTGGAAATACTAGCTGGACTTATACTTCTCCCACATGGGTTTCTGGAAAAACATATTTAGTAAGAAGTAAGGCAATAGATAATGCAAATAATTCCGAGTCACCAGGAGCAGGTAATTCATTTATATTTGATAATACTGCACCAAGTTCAAATATAGTAGCACCTGTTAATGGGAATATATATAAGAGTTTAAGTAATATTACTGGAACAGCATCAGATGCTACATCTAGTGTTTCAAGTGTTAAATTAAATATAAAGAATACTACAGATACAACATATTGGAATGGTTCTACTTGGGTTAGTGCAGATACATGGATTGATGCAACTGGAACAAATAATTGGAATTATAACATTTCATCATGGGCATCTGGGAAGAATTATTTAATAAAGTCCAAAGCAATAGATAATGTTAATAATGAAGAAACTCCAGGAACTGGAGTATCATTCTTCTTTGATAATGTAGCACCAAGTTCAACTATAGTTAATCCTGCAAATGGCTCTACTGTAAAAAGTTTATTAACAATATCTGGAACTAGTTCAGACCCTTCAGTTGGTTCTGGTGTTTCATTTGTAAAAATTAGTATTAAAAATATCACTGATACAACTTATTGGAATGGAAGTAGTTGGGGTTCTTCTGAAACATGGTTAGATGTAGTTGGGATAGCAAACTGGACTTATACTTCTCCCACATGGACAACTAATAAGTGGTATTTAATAAAATCATATGCTACTGATGCTGCAGGTAATTCTGAGACAGTAGGAACTGGTAATTCATTTAGATATGATAATGTTGCACCATCTTCTACAATTTCTGCACCAGCAAATGGAGCAATACTATCATCATTAGAGATAATATCAGGAACTAGCACTGATGCAACAAGTGGAGTTAATAGTGTTAAGATAAGCATAAAAAATAATGTTAGTGGAGAATATTATACAGGAAGTGGATGGAGTAGTGGTTCTGAAATCTGGTTAGATGCAAGTGGAACAACTAACTGGACTTATACCTCACCAACATGGTCTACAGGAGTAAGTTATACTATAAGAGTATATGCAACGGATAATGCAAATAATTCCGAGACACCAGGATCTGGAAATTCATGGACTTTTGATATATCCGCACCATCTTCTTCTGTATCTATTCCTGTAAATGGAAATACTTATAATGCACTTACAACTATATCAGGAACAGCATCTGATAATGTAGGAGTAAATAAAGTTCAAATAAGTATAAAAAATGTTACAGATACACAGTACTGGACTGGTGGAGCATGGGGTGGAGGAACTGAAGAGTGGTTAGATGCAAGTGGAACAACTAACTGGACATATCCAGGAGCAAATTGGGTTTCAGATAAAACATACTTAATAAGAAGTAAGGCAATAGATAATGCAAATAATTCCGAGACACCAGGAGCAGGTAATTCATTTATTCTTGATACTAATGCACCATCTTCAAGTATAGTATTACCTGCAAATTCTGCTAAATTAAATTCATTGCCAGTTATATCTGGAACTGCAACAGATACTTATAGTTTAAATAAAGTTCAGATATCAATTAAAAATGCAACAACAAATACTTATTACGATGGAACAGGATGGGGAGATAATTTAACTTGGCTTGATGCAACTGGAAATACTAACTGGACTTATTCATCACCAACTTGGGCAACTGCAAATAATTATTTAATTCAATCAAAAGCAACTGATTCTGCAGGGAATATTGAAACACCTTCTGCTGGTAATTCATTTTTATTTGATAATAGTGCACCTATTACGACTATTACAACACCTGCTAATAATTCTAATTTAAACAGTCAACCATCTAATTTCTCAGGTTCTAGTTCAGACCCAGGTAATTCTGGAGTCCAGATTGTAAAAGTTCAGGTATATAATGTTAATGATACAACTTACTGGAACGGTGCTGCATGGGATACTTCTTCTCAATGGTTAAATGCATCTGGAACAACTTCTTGGAGTATAGCAGCAGCAACATTAGATAATGGAAAGACTTATATTATAAAGGCATACGCAAAAGATAATGCAGGGAATATTGAAACAGTAGGAGCAGGAAATACATTTAAGTTTGATACAACACCACCAGAATCATCTATCTCTACTCCAACTAATAATGGGAGTTATAAAGTTTTAACTACTATATCAGGAACTTCTTCTGATGCTACATCTGGAGTAAAGAATGTTAAATTAAAAATTAAAAATGAAACAGATACTAAATGGTGGGATGGAACTGGATGGAATTTAACAACGGATCCTGGATTTAATATAAGCGCGATAGGAACAACAAATTGGAGTTATAGTATGTCATCATGGGAAGATGGTAAAACTTATATAATTCAATCTCAAGCAACGGATAATGCAGATAATTCAGAGACACCATCTGCAGGGAATACATTTAAGTTTGATACAACACCACCTTCATCTACTATTACTATGCCAGTAAATGCAGAATCCTATAGTTATTTACCAACAATATCTGGAACTAGTTCAGATGGAACATCAGGAGTTTCAGTAGTTAAACTTTCAATACAGAATATTACTGATACGACTTATTGGAATGGAAGTACTTGGGTAACAACTGATCCAGGATTTGTTTTAACTGCTTCGGGGACAACTAACTGGACTTATACTTCTCCAGCATGGACAGATGGTAAAAATTATAAGGTTAGGTCACAAAGTATAGATAATGCAGGCAATGTTGAAGTTAGTGGTATTGGAAATATCTTTACATATTATTTTGATTCAACAAATCCAACAGCAACTATTGTTTTACCTGCTAATGGTACTAATTATAATAGTCTTCCTGTAATAACAGGAACTGCATCTGATAATTATGGTGTTTCTAAAGTAGAGGTTTTAATTAAAAATAACACTGATACATTATACTGGAATGGTTCTGATTGGGTTAGTTCTATTACCTGGAAATTAGCGACAGGAACAAATAATTGGTATTATACTTCACCAGAATGGATATCTGGGAAAAACTATGAAATACAAGCAAAAGCAACAGATACTTCTTCTAACCCTAGTTCTCCTGCTGTTTCAACATTTACTTTTGATACAGGAGCACCTTCTTCATCAATAACAATGCCATCTCAAGGATTAGTGATAAATAATTTACCAGTTATATCAGGAACAGCAGCAGATGCTATATCAAATATATCTGAAGTGAAAATAAGTATTAAAAATATAAATGATAATTTATATTATGATGGAAGTGTTTGGGGAGATACTGAAACTTGGTTATCGGCAACAGGTGGAAATAATTGGACATATACTTCTCCAACTTGGGTAAATGCAAGATGGTTTTTAGTAAGGTCAAAGGCAACTGATTCAGCAGGAAATACTGAAACACCTTCTGCTGGTAATTCATTCTACTATGATAATAAAGCGCCATCTTCTACTATAATAATACCTTCTAATGGTAGTATGTTAACTTCTTTACCAACAATCTCTGGAACAGCATCTGACCCAGTACCTGGTTCTTCTCTTGCTTCTGTTAAAATTAGAATTAAAAATGTTAATGATACTACTTACTGGAATGGTGGTGCATGGACTTCTTCTTCTGCATGGTTAAGTTGCAGTGGAACAGATAATTGGACATATACTTCTCCAGACTATACATCTGGAATTACTTATTTGATTCAAACTAAAGCAATAGATAATGCAACTAATGAAGAAGCAGTAGGAGCTGGAAATAGTTTTATATATGATACTACAAAGCCAGTCTCTACTATTATTGACCCTGCTAATAATTCATATAGAAATAGTTTAACTATTATTACAGGAAATGCTTCTGATAATGCTACAGGAATTAATATAGTTAAATTAAATATAAAGAGAACTAATGATACAACATATTGGACAGGAAGTAGTTGGGGTTCTGATACTTGGGTAAATGTAAATGGGACTACTAACTGGAGTTATAGTGGACCTACTTGGGATAATGGTTATACTTATATTATTAAATCCCAAGCCACTGATGGAGCTGGAAATACTGAAACAGTAGGAGCTGGAAATACATTTACTTTTGATACAGGTTCACCAACTTCTTCTGTGACTAATCCAGCAAATGGTTCTACTGTAAAAGCATTAGGTACCATATCTGGAGTTAGTTCAGATGGACTTTCAGGGGTTAATTTAGTAAAGGTTCAAATAAACAATGCTTCAGATGGAACTTATTGGACTGGAACCACATGGTCTACAAATTCTAGTTGGTTAGATGCAAATGGAACAAATCCTTGGACATATTCATTGTCTGATTGGACTAATGGAAAATCTTATGTAATAAGATCGTATGCAATAGATAATGCAGGAAATATTGAAACACCAGGTGATGGAAATGGATTTAATTTTGATACATCTGCTCCATCTTCATCTATTATTTCACCTGTAAATGGTAGTAGTTATAATTCAGCTCCTTCTATAACTGGAACTAGTAGTGATAATTTTGCAGGAGGAGTAAATTCTGTTAAAGTTTTAATTAAAAATGTATCAGATAATCAATACTGGCAAGGGTCAGTATGGGGTGCTGGAGTTAACTGGTTAAGTGTGACAGGAACGAGTAACTGGAGTTATACTGGAACAACTCCTACTTATACAAGTGGAAAGAGTTATCTTATTCAAAGTAAAGCAATAGATAATGCAGGTAATGAAGAGACACCATCAGCGGGCAATTCATTTATCTTTGATAATGTTCCTCCATCTAGTTCTATTGTACTACCTCAAAATGGAGTTACTTATAGTTCGCTTCCAATAATTACAGGAAATAGTTCTGATGCTACATCAACTATATCTTCTGTGAAGATTCAAATAAAAAATAGTACTGATGCAACATACTGGAATGGTTCTGTATGGAGTGCAACAGAATCATGGGTAACTGCATCTGGAACAACTAGCTGGACTTATACTTCGCCTAATTATGTTAGCGGAAAACAATATATAGTAAAATCACAGAGTACTGATTCTGCAGGAAATAGTGAAACAGTTTCTTCTGGAAATACATTTATATTTGATAATGTAGGACCAACTTCTTCTATTACTTATCCATCTAATGGGGCTAAATTAAAAACTTCTCCAACAATTACAGGAACTTCCTCTGATGCAACAAGTGGTGTTAGTTCTGTTAAAATTAGTTTAAAGAATGTTAATGATACAGTCTGGTATAATGGTTCTGACTTTACTGCAACAAGTGAGACATGGTTAGATGCAGTTGGAACAAATCCTTGGACTTACACTTGTCCAACATTAACATCTGGTAAAACTTATCTTATTCGTTCAAAAGGTATTGATGCTGTTAATAATGAAGAATCTCCATCTGCTGGAATCTCGTTTATATTTGATAATACTGCACCAACTTCATCTATTGTTTTACCTGCTAATAATACAACTTATAATTCATTACCACAAATTTCTGGAAATTCTTCTGATAATGCAACGAATGTGACAGGAGTTCAAATTCAAATAAATAACTTTACTGATGGAACATACTGGACTGGTTCTAGTTGGGGTTCTGATACTTGGTTAAATGTAACAGGAACAACTTCATGGGTATATACCTCACCAACATGGACTACAAATAAGGTATATATAATTAAATCAAGAGCAACTGATGAAGCAGGAAATGTTGAAACAGTAGGTTCTGGGAATACATTTACTTATGATAACGTAGGACCAACTTCTTCTATATCATCACCTGCTAATGGAGCGAATTTGAAA
>Ga0078972_1006962_pt1 | contig 25917 bp, 20 predicted proteins | sample YelNatPaOPGAMG01_FD_67568 | JGI IMG/M metagenome (GOLD analysis project Ga0078972, IMG submission 67568) | Hot spring thermophilic microbial communities from Obsidian Pool, Yellowstone National Park, USA - OP-RAMG-01 (SPADES assembly) (version 2) | ecosystem: Environmental > Aquatic > Thermal...
ACGACGGCTGGCCGTATGCATTGCTGTTGGGCGCGAGTTTGGGTTTGGGGGTGGCGTCGCACCATTACACCGTGGTGGCGCTGGTCTGCTTCGGGCTGGCGGAGTTGACGGTGCTGGGTTTCCGCCGCCGGTGGCGATGGCGGGCGTGGATCCCGCTGGCGCTGGCGACGGGGCCATTCTGGCTAGGCCTGCCGCTACTGCTGCGCTTCCGGCAAGTCGCCGGGCCGAATTATTGGGCCAAGCCCGACTGGACTGGGGTGACCTCGACGATTCTGCTCAGCGGATTGTCTCTGGGGTACTTCGTGCCATTCGTTTTGGCTTCGGTTCTGGGTTTGGCGCACCTGTTGCGGCGCCGGAGGCAGAACACAGGTGAAGTCTTGCGCGTAGCCGGCGCCTCCGTGCCCGACCTTTTGCTCGCGGGGATGCTGCTAGGGTTTCCTGTCCTACTCCTTGGGATAACCCTGGCCACGGGCGGAGGATACGTGCCCCGTTACAACTGGCCGTTTATCATCGGTTTCTCGGCTCTTTGCGGCTGGGCGGCCGAGAGCTTCCTCAACAGGACCGTGGTTTTGTGGTTCTGCGCGGCCTTGGCGTGCTCTCTGTGCCTCCGGGAGGGGTTCGAGCTGGTGACGAATTGGAACCACGATCCGCGATCCAGATACACTCAAGCGTTGCGCAACTTGGCTGAGGTCGAACCGCTGCTGGAGCCTAAGCTTCCGATCGCCCGCGCTGAGATATCAGAGTCTCTGGCGCTATTCTACTATGCGGGCCGTGAAGCTCCGGCACGGTTGACCGCGCTGGCCGATGCGGAAGCGCAGCGCCGATACACGGGCAGGGACACCGTGCCCCTGGTCATGCTTGCGCTGAGCAGAGCGATCCCTTTGAACGTCCAGCGAACCGGTGAATTCCTGGCGTCCCATCCAAGGTTCTACGTGTGGTTAAGCCCGCAGCAGCCGCTTTGGCTGTTGCACGACCTGAAGCGGCGTGGCGTGCAGCTCCGGCTGGCCGCGGTAGGCCGCGGCCAAGATTTCTTCTTCCTGGCGGAAGCACAACAGCCATGAGCGTCCAAATACAGAATACAGAGGCCGAGCGTTGGCCGGCCGGGGTCGACCGCTTCCCCAAGTGAATGTCACTCAGATGAGCGATAAACAGTACTTGGTTTTTGTCCCCACCTACAACGAAGCGGGCAATGTGAGGCCGCTGGTAGAACACATCCGGGCCTTAGATCTGGATACGGACATTCTGTTCGTCGATGACAACAGTCCGGACGGCACGGGGCGGATCCTGGATGAGCTGGCGGCATCCGACCCCCGGATCCGCGTGATCCACCGGGAGGGCAAGCTGGGCATCGGCACCGCGCATCAAGTGGGGATCGCACGCGCCTACGCGGACGGATACCAAACGCTCATTACCATGGACTGCGACTTCACCCACCCGCCCGAGGACATCCCCCGGCTGATCGAGGCCTCCGCCTGGTGGGATTTGGTGGTCGCCTCCCGGCATTTGGCGCCGGGGAGCCTGGACGGCTGGCAGTGGCACCGCATCTTTTTGACCAAGTCGGCTTACTTCGCTTCCCGCTATTTGCTCGGCATGCCCTTGGATGCCACGGGCGCCTTCCGGCTGTACCGCCTCGATCGGATCCCGCAACGGCTGTTCGCCGAGGTGATCTCTCCGAGCTATTCGTTTTTCGTGGAGAGCCTCTACGTGCTGTGGTCGCACGGAGTCCGCATCGGACAGATTCCTGTCCGCTTGCCGGCGCGGACGCAAGGGCACTCGAAGATGCGCCCGAGCGACGCCTGGCAGAGCCTCAAAACCGTGCTGCGCCTGTCCTGGAGGCGGCTCTAGCCGCAGCCCACAGCGGGCGGGCGGTCTCAGCGGCGCCGAATGTCCCCTACTTCTTGGCCGGAGTGGCCGTGCGAGCCGGCTTGGTGAAGGCCGGAGCCGCCGGAGCGGGCGGAGGACCGACGCGTTCGATCACGACCCGGGTGATCCGGACCGGCGTTTTCGGCTTGTCATTGGCATCCCGGGGGACGTTGGCGATCTTGGTGACGACGTCTTGACCCTCCACGACCTGCCCAAAGATCGTGTGGGCGTTGTTCAGATGGGGCGTGGGAACTTCGGTGATGAAGAACTGGCAATTGCCGGTGTTCTTCTCGCCGATGTTGGCCATGCCCAAGCGCCCGGGGCGGTCGAAACGCAGCGACGGGTGGAATTCGTCGGGGATCGTGAAGCCAGGGTCGTAGGCTCCGGTCCCGGAGGGATCGCCGGTCTGGATCATGAAGCCGGGGATGACGCGGTGGAAAGTGACGCCGTTGTACAACGGGCGGCGGACCATCTGGCCGGTCTTGGGGTCGCGGAAAGCCTTGCGGCCTTCGGCCAAGTCGACAAAATTCTTGACGGTGACGGGCGCTTCGGTCTCAAACAGCTTCACCACCATGTTGCCCATGGTGGTCTCCAGGCGGGCGTATAACCCCGGTTCCCGCTCGGGGGTCCCAGGCGGGGGAGCGGTCAACTGGCCCTGGGTCTGAGCCTGCGCGGAAAAGACAAACAGAAGAACAGCGAGCAAAGCAAACGGAGCTCTCATGCCCCCAGTTTATACTGGAATTACCCCTCATGCGCCCGCGCAGATTGATCCCGTTTCTCCTTTTGCTGGCGGCGGCGGTGCATGCCGAAACCCTCACCGTGACGCTGCTGGCGACTTCGGACCTCCACGGCAACATTTATCCTTACGACTACTACACGGGCAAACCGGCCCAGCGCGGACTGGCCAAGATCGCAACGCTGATCCGGGAAGCCCGGCGGGAGAATCCCAACTCCATCCTCATCGATTGCGGCGACACGATTCAGGGCTCGCCCTTGGAGTCGGTTTACCAGGGTTATGTGCGGCTGGGCCGGCTGCCTCAAGCCCTGAGATGGAGCGGCCCGGTTCCGTCCCAGGATCCGATGATGGTGGTCATGAACGCCCTGGGCTACCAGGCGATGGTCCCCGGGAATCACGAGTTTAACTTCGGGGCGAAGAACTTCGAGGAGGCGCGGAGGGAAGCCAGGTTCCCCTGGATCACGGCGAACATAACGGCCGAGCCGGGATCCCCGTTCCAGCCGTTTCAACCTTACGTCCTGCTGACGGCGGGAGGCGTCCGCGTGGCGGTCGTCGGCATCACCACGCCGAACATCCCAGCCTGGGAACCGCCGGAGCACTACCGCGGACTGAGGTTTCTGGATGGCGTCGTGGCGGCGCAGAAAGCGGTCCGCGAAGTTCGCCAGAAGCACCGCCCGGATCTGGTCATCGCGGCGGTGCACGCCGGACTGGGTTCCGATCCCCGCCCGAATTCCCAATACCGGCCCCGGCGCGCCGAGAACATGGTCTTGCAGATCGCGCGCCGGGTAGCCGGCATCGATGCGATCGTCTACGGCCACAGCCACCAGCAGGAAGACGGCCGCCTGGTGAACGGCGTTTTGCTGGTGCAGCCGAAGAACTGGGGGATTTCGCTGGCGAGGTTGGACTTCGAACTGGCCCGCAACGGTTCCCGGTGGATGCTGCAACACAAGAAGAGCCGCTTGGTGGCGGTCCGCGCCGAGACGTCCGCAGACGAGGAGGTGCTGCGCCTGGCCCGGCCGTATCACGAGCTGGCGGAGGCGTACCTGGATACGCCCATCGCCACGGCGCCTTCGGAGCTGAGCGGGGCCCGGGGACGCCTGGAAGACACGGCGCTCGTGGACGCCATACACGAGGTGCAGTTGCATTACACGAAGGCCGACGTTTCGTTCACGGCTTTGTTCAACCCGCAGGTGAGAGTGGCGAAGGGTCCGGTCACCGTGCGGCAGATCGCGGCTTTGTACCTGTACGACAACGAACTGTACGCCGTGGAAGGCACGGGCAAGATGGTCAAGGATGCGCTGGAAAACGCCGCCCGGTTCTTTCTGAGCTGCCCGACGCCGGCCTGCGACCGAGGGCCGCTCGTCAACCGCAACGTCATGGGCTACAACTTCGACATGGCGCAGGGGGTGAGCTACGAGATCGATCTGACCAAGCCGGCCGGGCAGCGGATCGTGAATTTGAAGTGGAAGGGAAAGCCGCTGGCGCCGGACCAGAAGCTGCGCATCGCCATCAACAACTACCGGGCGGGGGGAAGCGGCGGCTACGATATGTTCCGCAATGCGCGGATCGTGTGGCGGTCGAACGAGGACATCCGCAGCCTCATCGTGTCCTATTACCTGGAGAAGGGGCGGCTGCCGGAGAAGCCGGACGGCAACTGGCGGATCATCCCCGAAAGCGCGCGGCGGACTTTGGAGGCGGAACTGGCCGGGGCGCACTGAGGCAACGCGGCGCTACCGGATCGCGGGGCGGCGCTGCCGGAAGGGGGACGAAACCAGCGCGCTTAGCCGGGGGCGCAGGGCGGGTCTACAATAGAAGTATAAGGTCCTAAAATATGCTCAAGCTCAGTGGCGTCAGCCTGTTCGCCGGAGGGAAGCCAATCCTGCGGGACGTGAACCTGGAAGTGGCCGACGGCGAGATCCACAGCATCCTGGGGGCGAATGGGACGGGCAAGTCGACGCTGGCCTCCGTGATCATGGGCCTGAGCGGATACCGGCCCGCTGCGGGACGGATCTACTTTCAGGGGGAGGACATCACGGACCTATCCATCACGGAACGGGCGCGCCGGGGGATCACGCTGGCCTGGCAGGAACCGGCCCGTTTCGAGGGGCTGACCGTGGCCGAGTATTTGAAGACCGCGCAGAAGCAGGCCGGGGACGGTTGGCTCAGCCCGCGCGAGTGCCTGTCCAAAGTAGGCTTGGCGCCCGAGAAGTATCTGGCGCGGGCGGTGGACGCCACGCTGAGCGGCGGGGAAAGACGGCGAATCGAGCTGGCCTCCGTGCTGGCCATGAAGCCGAAGCTGGTGCTGCTGGATGAACCGGATTCAGGCATCGACGCGCTCTCAATCGAGTGCATCGTGGACGTCATCCGGACGATTGCGCGGGCAGGAGGATCGGTGCTGCTCATCACGCACCACGAGGAAGTGGCGGCGATGGCCGATCGCGCCTCCTCGCTGTGCGGAGGTACGGTGCTCAAGACGGGCGACCCGGGGCAGATCGCGCGTTTTTTCCGGAATCACTGCCAGGAATGCACGCATGTGAACGCGCCGCTGCCTGCGGAGGTGAGCCGTGTTTGAAACGGGTTCGGATTTTACCGCCATCGCTAAGTCTCTTGAGAACAGCGGAGGGGACGCCTCGGCGCTGCTCGACAAGCGGTTTGGGGCCATGGTGGTGAGCCACAACCGGGTGCTGTACTCCAACGGCGTGCCGGGGCTGCGCATGGAGAGCGAGGAGATTCCGACGGGGGTCAAGGCCAGGATCACCGTCGAGCCGGGGGCCGAGATCCGCAACCCGGTTCACCTGTGCTTCGGCGTGCTGCCCAAGGAGGGCTTGCAGGAGATCCTTTCCGAATTTGACATCGGCGAAGGGGCCAAAGTCCGGTTTGTGGCGCACTGCACCTTTCCCAATGCGGAGCATGTGCGGCACGTCATGGACGCCAAGATCCGTGTGGGGCGGGGCGCGGAGATGGATTACGCCGAAACCCACTATCACGGCCCGGAAGGGGGCGTGGAGGTGCTGCCCGTGGCGCGGATCCATGTGGAAGAGGGGGGAGTCTACCGCAGCCAGTTCAAGCTGATTCAAGGGGCGGCGGGCGTGGTGAAGCTGGACTATCAAGCCGATCTGGACAAAGAGGCCGTCTGCGAGCTGGACGCCAAGATCTACGGGAAGAAAAACGACCGGATCGTGATCAACGAATCCCTGCGTCTGAATGGAGAAGGCGCCCGGGGGCTGGCCAAGAGCAGGATCGTTGCCTCCGACCATTGCGTCAGCGAGGTCGTAGGCGAAGCGGTGGGCAATGCGGCCGGCGCGCGCGGACACATCGACTGCGTGGAGATTCTAAAGGGGCCCCATGCCCGTGCGAGCGCGGTCCCCAAGCTGGTGGTGGTGGACGAACGCGCCAAGTTGACCCACGAAGCCGCCATCGGCAGCGTGGACAAGAAACAGGTGGAGACGCTGATGGCCCGGGGGCTCAGCGAGGACGAGGCGGTGGACGTAGTCGTCAAGGGGATGTTGCGGTAGCCGCCCTGGCCGCATCCCTCCGGCCCGGCGCCATCTCCGCCGTCGGATTTCAGGTCGGCATGTCGTCCAACCAGGGCGGACGCCAAGGCTCGTGCAAAACTTCCACCTCGGCTTTGCGGCCTCCGGCTGCCGATTCCGCCGCCAGCCGCACTTGCTCGACGATCATCCCGGCCATCGGGCAGAACGGGGCGCTCAAAACCATCGAGATGTGAATAGGATCGGTATCGGTCCGGATTTCCTTGATGAAGCCCAGATCGACCACGCTCAGCCCGATCTCCGGGTCCAGCACGGAGCGAAGCGCTTCGCGGATCTGTTCCTCCAAAGCGGCCTGCGGTTGGCCTTCCTCCATGGCTTCATCATGGGCAAGGCGCGCAGGATTGTCAACCGTAGGGGACGCAGGGAGCTGTAGAAGGTCCGCTGCGGAGAAAGAATGCAGGCGCGGAAAGGAGGGGGCGATCGAGCCGCCCCGATATAATGAGGGAATGCCATACCGTGTCACTCTGATACCGGGCGACGGCATCGGGCCGGAGGTGGCGGAAGCCGCCGTCCGGGCTGTCGATGCCACTGGGGTCGCCATTGACTGGGAGCGGGTTGAACTTACCGGGAAGATCATCGAGGAGTCTCACGAGGAGCTCCCCGCGGCGGTACTCGAGAGCGTTCAGCGGACGCGCGTGGGCCTGAAGGGGCCAGTGACGACGCCGATCGCGGGCGGATTTCAGAGCGTGAACGTCGCCCTGCGGAAGGCCCTGGACCTGTACGCCAACGTACGGCCGGTGCGCACCCTGCCGGGGCTGAAGACGCGCTATCAGGATGTCAAGATCGACCTGATCATCTTCCGGGAAAACACGGAAGATTTGTACGCCGGCCTGGAACACGAGGTGGTCAAGGACGTGGTGACCAGCCTGAAGGTGGTCACCCGCCGGGCTTCGGAGCGGATCGCACGCTACACCTTCGAATACGCGCGCAGGCTGGGACGCAAGCGGATCACCGCCGTGCACAAGGCCAACATCATGAAGCTGGGCGACGGCCTGTTTTTGCGCTGCACGCGGGAGGTGGCGCGGGAATACCCGGAGCTCGAATACAAAGAGCTGATTGTGGACAACGCCTCCATGCAGCTTGTGCTGCGGCCGGAGCAGTTCGACGTGCTATTGATGCCGAATCTTTACGGGGACATCGTTTCGGACCTGGCGGCGGGCCTGGTGGGGGGCTTGGGAATCGTTCCGGGCGCGAACATCGGCGAGGAGTGCGCGGTTTTTGAAGCCGTGCACGGCAGCGCGCCGGACATCGCGGGCAAGGGGCTGGCGAACCCTACGGCGCTGATGCTGTCGGCGGTGATGATGCTGGAGCACTTGCACGAGGTCGCCGCGGCGCAGAGGCTGCGGCGGGCGATCGAGAAGGTATACCGGGAAGGCCGGAGCCTCACTCCGGATGTAGGAGGCACAGCCTCCACGCAGCAGTTCACCGACGCGGTCGTGGAAGCGGTGCAGGCGGAGGATGGGGGAGCGTAGCCGCGCGGCCACGCTCCGCCCAAATGCGTCTTAGAGGCCCTTCTTGGCGAGGAATTCGATCAGATCCACCACGCGCATCGAGTAGCCCCACTCGTTGTCGTACCAGGACACGGCCTTCAGCAAGTTCCCATCGAGAACTTTCGTCATCTGGCCGTCGACGATGGAGCTGTTGGGATTGTGCATCATGTCCGTGGAAACGACGGGGTCCTCGGTGTAGGCCAGGATGCCCTTCATTTCGCCTTCCGCGGCAGCCTTCAGCGCGGCGTTGACCTCCTCGGCGGTGGTGTTCTTGGCGAGCAGGGCCACCAGGTCGACGACGGAGACGTTGGGGGTGGGAACCCGCATGGCGTAGCCGTCGAGCTTGCCCTTCAGCTCGGGCATCACCAGGCCGATGGCCTTGGCGGCGCCGGTGGTGGTGGGGATCATGTTGATGGCGGCGGCGCGGGCGCGGCGCAGGTCCTTGTGGGGAAAGTCCAGAACGTTCTGGTCGTTGGTGTAGCTGTGGATGGTGGTCATCGAGCCCTTCAGGATGCCGAACTTCTGATGGATGACCTTCACCAGCGGGGCCAGGCAGTTGGTGGTGCAGGAGGCGTTGGAGATGATGTGGTGCTTGGCCGGGTCGTACATGCCCTCGTTGACGCCGAGCACGATGGTGATGTCTTCATTCTTGGCCGGGGCGGAGATGATGACCTTCTTTACCGTGCCCTTCAGGTGAGCCGCAGCGGCTTTGGCGTCGGTGAATTTGCCGGTGGACTCGACGACGATCTGCGCGCCGAGCGAGCTCCAGTCCAGCAGCGCGGGGTCCTTCTGGGCGAAAACTTTGATCTTCTTGCCGTCGATGGAGATGCTGTCTTGCTCCGCCTTGACCGTCTGGGAAATGGGCCCCAGCACGGAGTCGTACTTCAGAAGGTGCGCGAGGGTTTTGGTGTCGGTGAGGTCGTTGACCGCGACGAAATCGAGGTTGGGGTTGTTGAGTGCGGCCCGGACGATATTCCGCCCGATGCGGCCGAAACCATTAATTGCGACTTTGATTGCCATATTCTACAGAGCTCCTGTCTAGGTTTGGTTGGGGATGGGGAACGCTAAACCCCTATGATATCAAAGACTAATCCTAAACGGGCCGGGCTTAGCGGGGCGGGGGCATGGAGGGCGCGACGGCGCCGCCGATGCCGGCGTAGGCTTCCTTGACCCGCACGACCTCATTGCCTTCGAAAGTCACGAAAATGATGCGGCCCGGCGGCTTGCCGTAGATCCAGTCCTCGTACTCGACGCCTTCCTCGGTGGTGCGGACCTTGTTGTCGGGACGGCCCAGGGCAAGCAGAACTTGGTCCCGGTCCATGCCCTCGATCACCTTCTTGTCCTTTACCGCCTGCTGGATCTCCGGCGGCAGGGATTCGATGTAGAGTTCATTGGCGCTGCGGCGGTTGAAATCCAAGACCGGGGCCAGCAGGTTCTTGATCTCAGCGGGTTTGAGCGGGGGCAGGCGGTGAGGGAACTCCAAAGCCAGGCTGGTCCCTCCGGGGGCCACACCGTAGCCGGGACCTGCCACCGGCGCCCGGCGCGTCGTGGCGCCCACGTCCACCTGAACGCGCTCATACCAGCGGCGCCCGCCGCGGATGCCGCCGTTAATCTCGAAGACAATGCGCTTGTCTTCGAGCGTAACCTTCGTAATCTGGATCAGATCGCCAGGCCGGGCGGCGGGACCGTTTTCGCGCTCCAGCGAGATCCATTTCTTCTGGTCATAAGCGCCTTTGGTGTCGACGGACAGCGGATTCCGGGACCGGGGAAGCGATACTTTGGCTGTGGCGTATTCGGCGGTGAGGCCGCGGATCAACTCAATGCGTTCCTCATCGGTCAGCTTCCGGTCTTGGGCATAGGCGGGCGCCGCGGAGGCGAGCGCCAGGATCACGATGACCGCGGTGAACCATCTCGTCATCTTGTCCTCCCCGGCGATGGACGCCAAGTGAGCCGGCTGGCGGCGGATCGGGGCTTTCCAGAGGAAGACGAACAGGAGCAAGACAACAGCGGAGGTCAACAGCCCCCCTTCCGGGCCGTAGTCACCGCCGCTCCACAACGGCCCGATTTTCCATTGCAGCGTGAATCCTGTCACCTCTATTGTAAACCCGCTCAAATGGACGCCGAACAAGGGAAGCATCCAGTTCCAGCCCAGATGCAGACCGATGGGAAGCCAGAGGTCGCGGCTGCGGAGGAAGGCCACGCCGAGCAGCACGCCCCAGGCGGCCGTGTTGATGAGTCCTAGTCTGGTAATGCCTAAGTTCGAGGAGTGGGCCAGCCCGAAAAGGATCCCGGCGGGCAGCACGGTCGCATAGGGTCCGACGGAGGCAATCAGGACCTGAAAAGCGTATCCCCGGAAAAGCATCTCCTCTCCCACCGCTCCGAAGGCCAGCACCAGAAGCACGAAGGCAGCGGTGCTCAGGCCGGCCTCGGAGTTGGGAGCGGGCTGGAGCTGCGCCAGGCCAAACAATACCGGCACGCCGAGAACCAGAGCCGCGGAGCCGGCGCCGGCGGCCAATCCGAGCCCCAGGTTTCGGTAGGAGGTTTGGTTCCAATGGAGGCCGATCGCCGCCAGCGGGGCGCGTTCGTAGATCCGCAGGCTGAACACGTTGGCGGCCAGCGCCGCCAGAAAGACGCCCAGCGCGCTGGTCACCAGGTATCCGCCGGCTGCGGTCAGCACCCAGGCGAACAGAGTCAGGCACACGAAGACCAGAAGGACGTAGATGCCCACACGCAAAGCCACTCCCAGGTAACTGGCTGCGGCGCGGTCCGGCATGGTGATTCTCATTGTGGCATGCGGCGCACGCGCACGCCTTGTTGGGCGGCCGTCACCTCCAGCACCTTGCCTCCGGCCTGGCGGGCGGCTGTCGCCACACGCTCCCGGGCTTCCGGCGGGCACAATAGAACCAGGCAGCCACCGCCGCCGGCGCCGCAGACCTTGGCCCCCAATGCCCCGGCCCGGAGCGCACGCGCAACGACGGCGTCGATGAGCGGCGTGGTGATTCCCGGGGCGTTTCGCCGCCGGTGGCGCCACTCCGCGCGCAAGAGGCGGCCCGCCTGCTCCCAGTCGCAGCCTTCCAGTGCGGAGCGCATGGCGCGGGCGATGGCGGCGATCTCGTCGAAGTTGCGGTGGACGCGCCGGTCGCCGTCGATGTGCGCCTTCATGACCTCCCAGTTGTTGATGCCGGACTGGCGGGGAATCCCGGTGTAGACCAGCACAAAGCGCCGGTTCAATTCCGCCAAGGGAACGGGAATGGCATGGCGGCGGATGCCGTCGACCGCCAGCTCGATCGCGTTGACGCCGCCATACAGGGCAGGGTAGTAATCCTGGCAGCCCGTGGGCACGCGGATGATCCTCGCCTCCAGATTTTGAGCCGTCTGGCGGAGCTGCTCCTTGGAGCCGCCTTCGCCGCGGAGCGCTTTCAAAGCGCTGGCCAGAGCGATGATCAACGTGGAAGACCCGGCCAAGCCCGCGCCGGCCGGCGCCTCACAGTCCGTTTCCACCGTGAGCCCGGTCTCCGGCGCCAGGAAACCGACCACCTCGGCATGCAGAGGCAGCCGGGCGCCCCGTCTAGCCCGTAGCGCCTCCAGAGATGGAAATTGCTCCTCGATGCCCAGGTCCCGCGCGCGCAACTGGATGCGCCGGTCCTTGCGCGGCTCGATCCGGCAATGGGCGTGCAAGCTGATGGCGAAATTGACCGTCAGAGGGGCTTGGTGGAACAGGTACAACGGCCAGATATCAAGCGTTCCGCCGGCCAAGTCCACACGGCAAGGCGCGCTAGCAACGATCTGCACTTCCAACTCTCCTTCCTGCCTAAGATCAAGATGCCGGCCGCACGAATCACACCGCCGGCGGAGCGGCCTCGTGCTATTCTAAATGGACACAAACCCCACCGAGGTTTTGGATGCGGCAATCCAGGTATTCTACCGCGAGCGGCTTGCGGGTGATCCGCACCGTCTCCCGCCTCCCTTATCGAAAAGGCTTGCAGCACCTGCTGCGGGAGCTGGATTCCTACCGGGGAATCTATCTCTCCTCCGGCTACGAGTACCCGGGCCGGTACTCACGCTGGGACATCGCCTCGGTCCGGCCGCCGCTGGAGATTGTGGCCGGGGACCGTTGGGTGGAGTTCCGCCCGCTCAATCTGCGCGGCGAAATGCTGAACCAGATGCTTTTGCCGATCCTCGAATCGCACCCGCATTGGGAAAGCTTCGAGCCGCGGGCCGGGACTCTGGTGGGGCGGCTGAAGCCGCTTCCGCCCTTGTTCCCCGAAGAGGAGCGGAGCAAGCAACCGTCGGCTTTCTCGATTCTGCGCACGCTGATCCAGGAGTTCCGCCCCTTGCGCGATCCTCATCTGGCGCTGATCGGGGCCTTCGGCTACGACCTGCTGTTCCAGTTCGATCCGATTGAGCTGCGGCTGCCGCGCCAGGGCCGCGAACTGCTGCACCTCTATCTGTGCGACGACATCTGCTTCATGGACCGCAAGCGCGAGCGGATCGAGCGCTATCAATACGACTTCGAAAACGGGGAGGTCTCCACGCTCGCCTTGCCGCGGGACGGGCAGCCCGTGCCCCCTCATCCGGACCGGGGGCCGGGCGAGATCACCAGCGACCACACGCCGGAAGAGTACATGGCCATGGTGGAGGCCGTGCGCCGCGGCATGAAGCAGGGCGACTACTATGAGGTCGTGCTGCGGCAGACCTTCCGGGCGCCGTATGCGGGCAAGCCTTCCGAGCTATTCCAAAGGTTCCAGCGGACCAGCCCCAGCCCTTACGAGTTCTTCCTGCAATTCGGCGAGGAGCAGCTCATCGGCTGCTCGCCGGAGATGTTCGTGCGCGTGGAGGGCAACCGGGTGGAGACTTCGCCTATCTCGGGGACGGCCCGGCGCACGGGCGACCCTCTCAAAGACGCCGAGAACATCCGCGAGTTGCTGGATTCGCGCAAGGAAGAGTCCGAGTTGACGATGTGCACCGACGTCGACCGCAACGATAAGTCCCGGGTCTGCGTGCCGGGCAGCGTGCGAGTGGTTGGGCGGAGGCTCATCGAATCTTACGCCGGCGTCTTCCACACGGTGGACCACGTGGAGGGCATTCTGGCGCCCGGCTTCGACTCGCTGGATGCCTTCTTGACGCACATGTGGTCGGTGACCATGATCGGCGCGCCGAAGCGGGCCGCGGCGCAGGCGATCGAAAACCTCGAGAAGGACGCGCGGGGTTGGTACGCGGGCGCGATCGGCATGATCTCCCTTGACGGAGGGATCAATACCGGCATTCACATCCGGACGGTGCATCTGCGGGACGGAATCGCCAGCTACCCCGTCGGCGCAACCATTCTCTACGACTCGGTCCCCGAAAAGGAGGAGCAAGAGACCCGGATGAAAGCCACGGTGTTCTTCCGGACGATCCAGGGGGAGCGGCCGGTGGAGAAGCCCAAGACCAAGACCCTCCGCCGGGGGAAGCCTTACGGGCGGATGCTGCTCGTCGACAACGACGATTGCTTCATTCACACGCTTTCCAACTACGCCCGGCAGACCGGGGTCGAAGTAGTCACCTACCGGGCCGGGTTTCCACTGGAGATCCTCGAGGAGGTGAAGCCGGACGTTTTGCTCATCTCGCCGGGGCCTGGCCGCCCGGAGGACTTCGGCGTCCCGAAACTGGTGCGGCAAGCGGCCGAACGGAGGCTGCCGGTTTTCGGCGTGTGCCTGGGCTTGCAAGGGGTGGTGGAGGCGTTCGGCGGAACGTTGGGCGTGCTGGATTATCCCATGCACGGGAAACCCTCGCTCATCACTCACAAAAATGTCGGGGTTTTCCAGGGGCTTCCGGAGAAGTTCACCGTGGGGCGTTATCATTCGCTGTTCGCCCGGCGGGAGACGTTTCCGGAGTGCCTGGAGGTGACCGCCGAGAGCGAGGACGGCGTCATCATGGGCGTGCGCCACCGGGAGCTGCCCATCGAAGCGGTGCAGTTTCATCCGGAGTCGATTTTGACGATGCAGGGAGACTGCGGGCTCAAGCTGATGGAAAACGTGGTCCGTCTGTACGTCCGGGGGAAGCGCTGAGCCGGCGGCCCGGCTCGCAGCATGGCGGCGATGGCTCACGTATTGATTGCCGGAGGCGGACTGGCGGGCATGGCCGCCGCGCAGTCGCTGGCCGAGGCGGGCTTCCGGGTGACGCTGCTCGAGGCGCGGCCGTTTTTGGGCGGCCGGGCGTCTTCCTATCCCCTCCGCGAGAGCGAAGAAGGCGGAGAGGTCATCGACAACTGCCAGCACATCCTGCTGCGCTGTTGCGCAAACCTGCTGGACTTCTACCGCAAGCTGGGCGTTGAGGACAAGGTCCGCTTCTACCGGGAGTTTTACTTCCTGGAGCCGGGCGGGCGGCAGAGCGTGCTCGGCCGGGGCAGGCTGCCGCGTCCCTTTCACCTTCTGGGGTCGTTTTGCAAGCTGCCATTCTTGCCGCCAGAGGCCAAGGTGAGGATTGCGGAAGCGCTGGCCGGGATCTGGCAGGAGTGGGGACGCCGGAAGGACTTGGACCGGCTGACGATCCTGGAGTGGCTGCGGGAGAAGCAGCAGCCGGAGGAGGCGATCCGGCGCTTCTGGGGACCCGTGCTCGTGAGCGCCATCAATGAGGACCTCGAGGATGCCGCCGCCCTCTACGGGCTTCAAGTTTTCCGGCTGGCGTTCTTGGGAAGAGCCTCGGCTTACGAGATGGGCGTGCCCTCCGTGCCGCTAGGGGAGTTGTACGATCCGGTGGCGCTGGCCGGCGGCGGCGCGGTGGAAGTCCGGCTGCGGTCGCCGGTGGAGCGGTTCGCCGTCGCGGATGGAAGGGTTCTATGGGCTGAATCCCGGGGCCAGAAGTGGAAGGCGGACTACTACGTGAGCGCTCTGCCCGTGGAGCGGATGGAGCAGGTCCTGCCGGAGCTTGGGGTGAGAACTTTGGATTGGGACTTTTCGCCGATCACCGGCATCCATCTTTGGTTTGACCGCAAGGTGACCGATTTGCCGCACGCCGCGCTGCTGGACCGGACGATCCAGTGGTTCTTCAATAAAGGAGACGGGCGGTACCTGATGCTGGTGGTGAGCGCGTCACGCAGGCTCGTGGAGCTGGGACGGGAGGCGATCATCGAGCTGGCGCGGCGGGAGCTGGCGGAGTTCTTGCCGGAGAGCGGCCGTGCGGAGCTGGTGAAGGCCCACGTGGTGAAGGAGGTTCGGGCCACGTTCTCGCCCGCGCCTGGGGTTGAGGCGCGGCGTCCGGCGGCAAGGACAGAGATTGGGAATCTATTCCTGGCCGGGGACTGGACCCGCTCGGGCTGGCCCGCCACCATGGAAGGCGCGGTGCGGAGCGGGCGGCTGGCGGCGGAAGCGGTTTGCGAGGCCGCGGGCCTCCAGCGGCGGTTCCTGATCCCGGATCCAATTTGAGCGGCCCATTCCCGCCGAGTGCGGTTTTGCCATAATCGGAGCATGAGAGGGATTCTGGCTCTGGCTGTGGCGCTGGCGCTCATGGCGCCGCCGGCGCTGGCGGACTCCGACGAGGCCGTCGTTTACGTCGGGGTAGCCACGCTGCGGGGCAAGCCGATCGAGCGCGCGAGCGTGATTCTGCGGTTCGTGGAAGGGCGGTCCATCGCCAAATTCGGCAAAAAGATCCGAACCCAGTGGGAGACCCGGACCAATCAGGAAGGAGTAGCGAGGTTCCCTTCTATCCCCAAGGGCAAGGTCTTGATCCAGGTCATCGCGCAAGGCTACCAGACCTTCGGCAAGGAGTTCGAGATCACCGAAGACAAGCAGAAAATCGAAATCACCCTCAATCCGCCTCAGCCGCCCTACTCCGTGCACGAGTAGCCGCGGCGGGCGTCAACCCAGCACGGCGATGGCGTCGATCTCGACCAGAGTGTCGAGCGGCAGCCGGGCGGCCTCAATCGTGGCCCGCGCCGGCGGATTCTGCGGGAAGAAGCGCGCGTAGACTTCGTTCATCTTCCGGAAATCGTTGAGGTCTTTCAGGTAGACCGTAGTCTTGACCACGCGCGATAGGCTGGAGCCGGCCGCCTCGAGCACCGCTTCCAGGTTCTTGAGCACTCTCTCGGTCTGCGCGGCAATGTCCGCGCCCGTCACCTGCCCGGTGGCCGGATCGACGGGACCCTGGCCGCAGCAGAAGACGAAGCCTCCAGCTACAACGGCCTGGCTGTAGGGGCCGATGGCTTTGGGCGCCCCTGCGGTATGGATGATCTGCATCGGGTAAGCCTCCCTTGCGGCGCCGCCTTGGCTTCATAATGAAACCATGCAACCGCACGGCGTCGCGAAGACTCATTTTGGCACGCGGCTGGCAAGGGCCGCCATCGCCTTGGGCGTTTTGGCTGTGGCGGGATTCGCCCAGTCCCCGCAGCCGCCCCAGGAGAAGGCGCCGCCTCCGGATCCGCCTCCGGTGGGGGAGTGGCGCCGCCTCTTCGACGGACAGTCGCTCAAAGGATGGAAGGAGACGCCATTTACAGCCCGTGGCAAGGTTCGGGTGGAGAATGGAACCCTGATCCTCGGCGCCGGCTACATGACCGGAGTGACCTGGACGGAGTGGTTCCCCAAGTCGAATTACGAGGTGCGGCTGGAGGCGGCGCGCCTGGAAGGGAGCGATTTCTTCGCCGGCATCACCTTCCCCGTAAAGGATTCCTACTGCACCTGGATCAACGGCGGATGGGGCGGTGGCGTGGTGGGCCTGTCGAGCATCGACGGGCAGGATGCGTCGGAAAACGAGACCAGCAGCTTCCGCCAGTTTGAGCGCGGACGCTGGTATGCGCTGCGGCTGCGGGTGACCGACGACGAGATCCAAGCCTGGATCGACGGCGAGGAGGTAATCTACGTGGCGCTCGAAGGGCGCACCATCGGGCTGAGGTTCGGCGAGATTGAGCTCTCCGTGCCGTTCGGCATCGCTACCTACTCGACGACAGGCGCCATTCGCAACCTGGAATACCGCCTGCTTCCGCCGCCCGTCAAGGCGGCGGCGGGTCCTTAGCGCGCAGCCGTCAGATGCGGCTTCAGGGAAGCGTTTTGTGGGTCCCGTCGCAGAAGGGCTGGCGGGCGGTGTGCTTGCACTGGCAAAGCGAGACTGCTCTTTTGGCCTCCAGCGTGAACTCCAACGGCTCGATTCCGGTGCCTTCATGCGAACCGTCGCAAAACGGCTGAGTCTTCGACCGCCCGCAGCGGCACCAATAATAGGTCCCGGCCTCCAGCTCCAGGCGCACGGGGAAACGTGCGGCAATGCAGACTTCACTCATGAGCAACTCTCCTTCGCATCAGTAGCGGACTCGCAGCATGTGTCCTTATTGTGCCTGATGATTCTGCCGCTTGCCGGGATGCCCGAAGTCTGCCTCCTCCCAACGCCGACGGCGAGGCGCCGACAGGGATCCGCGGCCCAAGACCAGCCGAATGGCCCAGGGCGCTGTTCGGGCTCACTTGCAAACCGTTTGCTGATAGCAGTTGACAATCATACCGCCGGATCTTATTATGGGGCTTGCGGGACTGGGATCCGCGGCCCAAGACCAGCCGAATGGCCCAGGGCGCTGTTCGGGCTCACTTGCAAACCGTTTGCTGATAGCAGTTGACAATCATACCGCCGGATCTTATTATGGGGCTTGCGGGACTGAAGGGTCAGGGCCAAACCTAGTTGCAAATGATTTGCAACTGGCTCTTGGGCCCTTGTTGCGAATATGTCGCAGATAGCGATCACCAAAACGGCGCCGTTTCCAAGGCGGCCTCTCCTCGACGAGCTCTCCCGCCGGGGCGTCCGGATCACCGCCCAGCGACGCGCCGTCTTGGAGGCGATGGAGCAGGCCGGCGGACACTTGGATGCGGCCGAACTGCTCGAGCGGGCCAGCAAACGGGCGGAAGGGCTGGATCGCGCGACGGTTTACCGGACGATCGATTTGTTGAAGCGGCTTGGTCTCGTGGATGAACTGGACCTGATGCACGTGGAGGGTGAAAAACACTATTACGAGATCCGCCCGGACAAAGAGCACGCTCATGCGACTTGCGTGGAGTGCGGCCGGGTGGAGGAGTTCGCGAGCCCGCTGCTTGAGCAAATCCGGAGGGAGGTTTCCCGGGAATTGGGCTTCGTGGTGGAAGTCGCCCGGCTCGAAATCGGCGGACGTTGCGCCCGATGCCGGGCCGGGGCAACACAGGGGACAAGCACACCAGCGGAAGGCGCGCGTCCCCGTTGAGTTTACAGAAACAGGTCCCTGCGGCTGATTCTTGGCCGAGCTCCGCAGGGACCTGAGAATCGTCAACCCGCAAGGCTGGCGACCATTTTCATTGTAGGTTCGTCAGCCAGGGCTTTCAAGCAAGGAGGATACAGAAATGGCTGACAGCCGCATCAGAAAGACAGTTTGGTTCGCGGCGGCCTTGTGGCTGGCCGCGTCTTGGGTGGGAGCAACGCCGGTTGCCGCCGAGGAGAGCGGCGGGATCCGCGGCGTGGTGGTGGATCCAACGGGGGCCCCGGTTCAGGGGGCCAAGGTTCGGGCGTCCGGACCCTCAGGAGAACTGGAAGCAGTGACGGGCTTTCGTGGGGAGTTCTCTTTCGGGGTCGAGGCAGGCGAGTACCGGCTCGTGATCCAGGCGGCGGGTTTCCGCGAGGAGAGCGTCACGGCTCGGGCGCCGCAGGACGGCCAGGAGGCGCTGAAAATCGTACTGCATCTGGCCGGACGCTACGAGATGGTCACGGTGGTGGAGAAGGCCGGATACCGCGTGCCGCAGGTCGAGAGCGGCTTGAAAACTCCGGCCCTGCTGTTGGATGTGCCGCAATCGGTAACGGTCATTAGCCGGGATCTCATTCAAGACCAAATGGTGGCCAGCATCGCCGATGCGGTGCGCTACATTCCGGGCGTCACCGCGCAGCAAGGGGAGAACAACCGGGACCAGCTCACCATCCGCGGCAACACCACCACTGCCGATTTCTTCCTGAACGGCGTGCGGGACGACGTCCAATATTTCCGGGACGTGTACAACCTGGAGCGCATCGAAGCGCTGAAGGGGCCGAACGCCATGATTTTCGGCCGAGGCGGCGGAGGCGGTGTGATCAACCGCGTGACCAAGTCCCCCGAACTCTCCCCGCTCGGCGAGATCACCCTGCTTGGCGGCTCTTTCAACAATAAACGCACCACGCTGGACCTGAACCGCCCCCTGACGGACCGGGCCGCGTTCCGCTTGAACGGCATGTTCGAGGACTCGGGCAGCTTCCGCGACTACGTCACTCTGAGGCGCTATGGGATCAACCCTGCGCTGGCGCTCAAGCCGTTTGGCGGGGCGCGCCTGACGTTGAGCTATGAGCGGCTGCGGGACGACCGCGTGGCCGACCGCGGAGTGCCTTCTTACCAGGGGCGCCCCGCCGAAGTCCCCATCTCGACGTTCTACGGCAACCCGGCGGACAGCCATGCGGGCGCCCGGGTTCATCTCGGGACGGCTTTGCTGGAGTGGCAGTTGGGCGGCCTGCTCGTGCGAAACCGGACACTGGCCGGCGATTATGACCGCGGCTATCAGAACTTCGTCCCAGGAGCGGTGACGGCGGACCGGTCGTTTGTCTCGATTTCCGCTTACAACAGCTCCACCCACCGGAGGAACGTCTTCAACCAGACCGACCTGGTGGCGTCGGTGCAAACCGGCGGCGTGCGGCACTCGCTTCTGGCCGGCTTCGAGGCCGGCCGCCAGAGAACTTTCAACCTACGCAACACGGGCTACTTCAACGGCGCCTCGGCCACGGTGCTGGTCCCGTATTCGCAACCGCTGGTCACGGATCCTCTGGGATTCCGCCAGAGCCCTACCGACGCCAATAATCGCGTCACGAACTGGGCGCTCTCGGGCTATTTGCAGGATCAGATGGAGTTGACCCGGCGCCTGCGCGCGGTGCTGGGCCTCCGGCTGGAGAGCTTCGATTTGCGCCATCACAATCACCGCAATGGGGAAGTGCTCAGCCGGAGAGACCGGCTTGTTTCCCCACGCGCCGGGCTTGTTTGGAAGCCCTGGATGCCGGTTTCGGTCTACACGAGCCTCAGCGTTTCTTATCTGCCCAGCTCCGGCGACCAGTTCGCGGCGCTGACCTCGGTGACGCAGCAGATGAAGCCGGAGAAGTTCACCAACTATGAGGCCGGCCTGAAGTGGGACCTGGCGCGCGGGTTGACCCTGACCACCGCCCTGTACCGGCTGGACCGCACCAATACCCGGGCCGTGGATCCGAACGATCCAGGCCGGATCCTGCAAACCGGAAGCCAGCGCAGCAACGGCTTCGAGTTGGGCTGGAACGGCGTCATCGGCCGCGGTTGGAGCATCGCGGGCGGCTACGGCTGGCAGGACGTCTACATTCGCACGGATACCGCCGCAGCGCGGGCGGGCCTGAAGGCGGCGCAGGCGCCCCGGCACACGTTTTCGCTGTGGAACCATTATCAGCTTCACCCGCGGCTGGGACTGGCGATGGGCGTGGTGAGCCGCTCGGCTATGTTTGCGGCGGTGGATAACGCGGTCACGCTGCCCGGCTACGCCACGGCGGATGCCGCTGCGTTCTATTCGCTCAGCGAGGCGCTGAGACTTCAGGTCAACGTCGACAACGTCACGGGCCGCACTTATTACGTCAACGCTCATAACAACACCAACATTTCGCCTGGACGCCCCCGTTCGGCTCGCGTCGGCCTGACGGTACGCTTCTGAGCCGCGTGGCCGCCTGCCCGGGTCCGGGGCGGACGGAAGGCTGTCCCGCGCCCGGCAGGCGTCCGCGATAGATTAGGAAGGAGGGGTGCAAACAGAGCTTCATGAACGACGAGCGGGTTGAGACCTTGGCCTCCGCGGCCGAGCTGCCGGCCATGCCCTTGACTTTGGAAGGTTCGGCGGTGCTGCATCAGATGTTCCGCCTGCGCCGCGCCTGCTGGCGCCAGGCCCCGGAAGAATCGCGCAGGCAGGCGGCGCAAGAGGCGGCGGCGGTGTTGGAAGAAATGGAGCGGCAGGGGGAGAATGGCAGCGCCCTCTATTCGTTATACGGGCATAAGGGCGACCTTATGCTGGTCCATTTCCGGAAGGATTTCGCGGCCCTGAAGCAGGCCGAACTGCAAGTGGCGAAGCTCAGGCTCGCGGATTACCTGGAGCCCTCCGCTTCGTACTTGTCCGTTGTGGAACTAGGGCTGTACGATTCCAGCGTACGGCTGTTTTCCAGCCTGCTGGCCCGGGGCGTAGTTCCCGGCAGCGACGAGTGGGAGAAGGAGACCGCCGAAACGCTCGCTCATCAGCGCAAGGCCATGGCGCCGCGCTTGTATCCGCCCATTCCGCCCGGCCGCTACATCTGCTTCTATCCGATGAACCGCAAACGGGAGGACGCCGCCAACTGGTACCGGCTGCCCATGGCGGAGCGCCGGAGGATGATGCGGGATCACGGGGAGATCGGCCGCAAGTATGCCGGCCAAGTCAAGCAGATCGTCACCGGGTCGATTGGCCTGGACGACTGGGAGTGGGGAGTAGACCTGTTTTCGGACGACCCAGTGGCCTTCAAAAGCCTCATCTACGAGATGCGCTTCGATGAAGCCAGCGCCCTGTACGCGGAGTTTGGCCCCTTCTACGTCGGCCTACGGACGCCGGCAGCCCGGATCGGCGAGCTGCTGAATGGCAGCCTCCCGCTAGAAGGGGAAGTCCTTGGCGGTTGAGCGCGCAATCACCGAACGCGCCAGGAATTTGTAGGGATTCACCGGGCTCCCGCCCAGCCGGACCTCGTAGTGGAGGTGCGGCGCGGTGGTGCGCCCAGATGAACCCAGCGCGCCCAAGATTTCACCGCGGCGGATCTCCTGGCCCGCGATCACATCGATGCGGGAGAGGTGCGCGTAATAGGTCTGCACGCCGCGGCCGTGGTCGATGACCACCAGCCTTCCGTAGCCGCCGCTCCAGGCGGCGTGCACGACAATGCCGTCCGCCGTGGCGCGTATGGGGGTGCCGGCTGGCGCCGAGATGTCCACTCCTGCGTGGAACGCCTGCTCGCCCGAGAACGGGTCGCTGCGGCGGCCGAAAGATCCGATCAAGCGCCCGTCCACCGGCCAGAGATCGGGCACCACGTTCATCTGCCAGGTGCGCGGGTAGACCCGGTTGAACTTCGAAATGTTCGCCGTCTTTAGGAAGTTGTACTCTTCCAGGCTCTCCTGGAAGGTGGGCACCAGGCTGCCTTCGCCGGCGATATCCGGGGGCCCTTCGATCTTGCGTTTAATGCCGTAGGCGTTGGAAACCTCGGTGGCGAAAAGCTGGAGCGCGGCCAACTGCTGGGTGGTTTGCTTAAACTCCTTCTGAAGATTGCTGTACCGCTGCCGCGCCAGTTCGGCCTCGCGCCGGACCTCATTGTAGTTGGCGACCTTCCAAACCATGCGGGCGTAGCTGGTAACGACCCCCACCAGAGTAAAAGCGCCCAGAACCGCCAGCAGGAGGACCCCGTAGAGCACCTGCTGTGGAATTTGAATGCGGCGAATCCGCCCGTGGATTGAGTGCGCCAGGACGACGACGAAGTAAGGCTCCTTCATGGCTCCATCCTTGCTGGCGCCAGCCTGCCTGACCGCGCGCTGACGGCGCAGCCACCTCCCTCCAGGCAAAGGCAGTGCGGACGCGGGTATTCCGCTAACGAAATTGAAACTTTACCAGCCCGCCGCCGCGGCTGTCAACCCCCCGCCCGGGTCGTTGTTTCCCAACCAGGCGCAGCCCCTCCGGCCACCCTTGACAGAGAAAAGGCCGGGCGGCCGGGGGATGAATTCCCTCCCCCAGCGCCCGGCCCGCGCAAGGTCCTGCCGGATGTGCTCAGAAGTTGATCCGGAGCGCAAGCTGCATGCGCCGAGGATCATTCGCCTGGCTCCGCACCTGGCCGAAGCTGGGCGAGGTGACGGTAGAATCGGGACCGCCCCAGCGGACGCGGTTTAGCAGATTGAACGCTTCGGCGCGGAACATCACGTTTATGCGCTCCGTGAAGTCGAACTTCTTCGCGAGGGACACATTCTCGTACATGTTCCACGGAGCCCGCTCCTTGGGGTTATTGCGGCTGGCGTTGCCGAACCCGGCGTACAGCAGCTCCGTATTGGTCATTTGCCGGCCCGTGGCATCCACTCCGAAGGCCGCCTTGTTCCACCAGACGTCCACGAAGGGATCGAACTTCTCGCCCTTGACCGGCGCACGCCAGTTCGTGTAGGAGTTGATGAACACCCGGTTGCCCGCGCCGCCGGGCACAGAGGTTAGACCCGGGCTGACGCTCATGGGCCCGCCCGAGCCGTACTCGAGCATCCCGGAGATCCCCCAGCCGCCGAGGGCATAATCCAGCGGACCGCCAAAACTCCAATGACGGCCTTTGCCGAACGGGAGGTCGTAACTGAAGGCGAAGCGGAGGTCGTGGGTCTGATCGCTCCAGCTCAGGGCCTTCTCCAACCGCCGGTTGTAGTGGTCCATGGCGCGCTGGCTGACGCCGATGTAGGCCGCATCCGCATCGGAGAACATCTTCGAGAGCACGTAGCTGGCCAACAGGGTCAGGCCCGAGGAGTAGCGCTTGTCGAGCTTGAGCACCATGGCGTGGTACGTCGAGTTGCCCGCGCGCTCTCCGATGGAAGACGGCTGGCCGCCGCTGGTCTGCACGTCGCTCCACTGCGGGTAGGGTTTCAGCGCCTGCGCCACCGTCCCGGTGAAACCGGGATACGGAACGGGAATCCCCGCCGCAACCGCCGCCGGGGAAGTGATGCTGGCGTTTAACAGGTCGCGCCCATACTGCCAGAAGTACTTGGGGTCCATCTGGTTGATGTTCAGAATGGCCGAGGACAGGTGAACGCCCCGCGTCCCGCTGTAGCTGGCCGAAGCAACCATGTTGCCCGGAAGCTGCTTCTGGATGTCGAAGTTCCAGCTATAGTACTGAGGCGGTCGGCCGGCATCCTGCTCCTGCCAGTAGTAGGTGACTCCGCCCAGGTCGGTGATCGGGCTGCGGAACGGCGGCGGGGTCCACGGCGGCAATCCGTCGTCGATGTTGAAGTAGGTATAAGCCGGCAGCGAGGAGTTGTTGTAGGTAGCGTTCAGGATCAGGCCCTGGAAGTGGGTGCTTCCACCGGTGGTCTTGACCGCCCCGTACATCACTCCCCCGTAGGCCCGGAGGACCAGGCCGTTCCGTATCTGATAGGCCAACCCCAGGCGGGGGGCGATGGCGTCCTTGTAGGTTTTAAAGATGTAGTCGGAACCCGTGCACCAGTCGTCGCACTTTCCGGTGTAAATGATTGTACCGGGACGTCCTCCCAGCTTCGGGTTGGGCATGGTCGGGTTAAAGTTCATGAACCCGGCCGGCTTGCCGTAGCTGCCGAAGTCGGTCCAGTCCTTGAGGCCCAGCACCGCCCCGCCCTTCAGCGGGCCGGTGTACTCCCAGCGCACCCCAAGGTTCATGGTGAGCTTCGGGGTCAAGCGCCAGTCGTCCTGCAAGTAGCCGCCGTAGTAATGGTAGGTCTGTATGACGGCTCGAGGCGTCTCCAATCCCCACTGATAGGCTTTCCCCAGAAGGAACGAAGCAAAACCGCTGCCGGTATTGCCGGACCCATCTCCCGGAAATGCCGTAGGGGCAATATTGAAGTCGAAGCTGCCGTTGGGCCGGTGCTGGCCGCCGCCCCACCATTCGTCTTTGTTCCAGAAAAACCCGGTCTTCAAAGAATGCTGGCCGGTGACGATGATCACGTCGTTGGTAATGATACGGTTCTTGCCGCGATCATAACCCCACGCGTTGCCGCCCCAACCGGTGATGCCAGCGATCCCGTAGCCGGGCAAGCATTGGTCCGGTCCCGGGGTGTTCTTCAACCCCAGTTTCGCTCCCCATTTCGCGTTCGGATCCAGGCAAGTCAGCGCGGTCACGTTGCCGGCTTCGCGCATGATCGCAACCCGGAAGCTGTTGAACACGCGGGGGCTGATGGTGTAGTCCCACGAAAAGCGTCCGGAACGGTTCTTGCGCACCCAGGTATTGGTGCCATTGAAGGGTTTCGGCAACCCAGGCGCTCCTTCTTCACCGAACTTCTCCTCCATCTTGCCATCCATCCAGAGGAAACTAAACCGGTTGCCGACGTTGGGCTGGTGATCCATCCGCACGCTGTACTTGTCCCACGGAGTGAGCCGCATCCCGCGGTCGCGGAAGTAGTTGTTGGTGATTCCTGCGCCCGGTACGTTGGGAACCATGTCCTTGGGCCGCAAGGCGATGTAGTTGCTCGCCACCTTGCTGAAGCGGCTCTTGGGAATCTGATTTCCACTGAAAGGCGTCCGCGAATAGGTCTTGCCATCCGGAAGCAGGACGGTGCTGTCCGGGTCATAGAGTTGCATCATCCCCACGCCGGACTTCTTGTAGTTGCTGAAGTCCCCGTCGTACATCTCAACTAGCGGCACCGTTCCGTACCACGGAGAGCTGCCGGCGCGGTTGCGGAAACCCTCATAGCTGGCGAAGAAGAAGGTCTTGTTCTTCCCGTCGTACAGCTTCGGGAGAACTACAGGTCCGCCGAGGGTCGCGCCGAAGTCGTTTTGTTTCAGCACCGGAGCGCTCTGGGCGAAGAACCCGCGCGCGTCGAAGGCGTTGTTGCGCAGGAAATCGAACACGTTGCCGTGGAACTCGTTGGTGCCGCTGCGAGTGGCGAAGGAAACGACCCCCATCGAGCGGCCGAACTCCGCTTTCATCCCGCTGGTCTCGACGGTGAACTCGGCGATGGCGTCCACCGGGACGGTGCTGAGCGGCGTTCGTTCGGTCTGATATTGTACCGACGCGCTGGTCGTCGAGGTGCCGTCCATGGCCATTTCCCAAGCGGAGCCTTGGCCGCCACCCAGCCGGTAGTTGTAATCCGACTTCACTTCCGGCGCCACCAGCGCCAGGTTAAACACGCTGCGAATCTGCCCGGCCACGACCAGGGGCAAGTCCTCCACGAGCTTGGTCGTAATATTCGTCGACACTCGCGTGGAGTCCGTTTGAATCGCAGCCGCTTGCGCGCTCACCTCAACCGTCTCGGTCACTGCCCCAAGTTGCAGCCCCGCGTCCAGCCGCACCGTGGCGCCCGCGTTGATTTCGATGTTCTCAAAGACGGCCCGCTTGAAGCCCTTCGCCTCCACGGTAACCCGGTACCGCCCCAGCTCTAAACCGGGCAAGGTGTAGTTGCCCGTCATGCTGGTCTCGGTCTCGAACGTCATGTTGGTTAGTTGATGCACGGCCTGCACCTTGGCCCCGACCACCGCCGCGCCGGTCGGGTCGGTGACGACGCCGGTCAGGGTGCCGCGGTCCAGTTGTGCCGCGCAGGGAAGTACGC
>Ga0078972_1006963_pt1 | contig 25916 bp, 23 predicted proteins | sample YelNatPaOPGAMG01_FD_67568 | JGI IMG/M metagenome (GOLD analysis project Ga0078972, IMG submission 67568) | Hot spring thermophilic microbial communities from Obsidian Pool, Yellowstone National Park, USA - OP-RAMG-01 (SPADES assembly) (version 2) | ecosystem: Environmental > Aquatic > Thermal...
AGAAGACTTGGGTAAAAGCGTTCTTTACATCGATCCTAAATACACCTCCCAGAAATGTTCAGTATGTGGCCATATAGATAAGAACAACAGGCATGGCTCATTATTCAAATGTAAAAATTGCGGTTTCGAACTCAATGCAGATTTGAATGCTTCCAGAAATATCGAGGTACTCGGTAAATCTGAGTACTTCAGGCTGATGTCAACCAGCCAATCGTTGCGGTTCGATGAATCTCCACTCACGGGTGGAGTAGAGACCAGCAACAAGCTCCGAAGCTTTAGCTAGGAGTAGTTGACGTCATACCCTGTATTCACCCTTATCGATTTCGTATCCTTTTTTTCAAGTGCCTTTCCTACTTCTTTTTTATTCTAGTAAACATTATCTCCCTCTATTTCAACGATCTCTCCCTTATTCAATAATTCCCTAGACAACATCCCCACATATTTCGGTTCCCTGAAATCTATTGCAACAATAAGGAATTCGTTGCCTGATTCCCTTTTGTCTGGCACATGTTCAATGATCTCGAATTTTTCCATATCATTGAAATAGAAGTGGGCAAATAAGCTTGCCGTTTTATGGATGGAGGAGCATGAACCCGAATGTTCCCTCAGTTACTGCGCTTTCCATCATTGGTCTGAGAAGGAATTATAATAACGGATTTGCATACTAACTCATGGGAAAGTTCACAGGCAAAAAAGCGCTTGTAACTGCTTCTAGTTCAGGAATTGGGAAAGCCATTGCAAATGTTTTGGCAGAAGAAGGTGCAACTGTTCACATATTTTCAAGAAATGCTGAAAGAGTAAAGAAAGCAGCTGATCAAATAATTAAAGAAACGGGTTCAACGGTTACCTACAGCGCTGGAGACATGTCGAATATCAGTGACATAAAAAGGATAATTGAAGAGGTGAGACTGGGGATAGGAGTGCCAGACTTCCTCGTACTGAATTACGGAGATCCAAAAATTGCCGAATTTCTAGACCTTAGTGAAGAAGATTGGAGCAAAGCCATAAACATGATATTAATGAGCTCTGTTCTTTTCGTGAAAGCTTTCATCCCTCAAATGACTGGAAGAGGAGGCCGATTAGTTTTTGTTACATCGCTTACAACAAAACAGCCAATGGAACATTTTGCTCTCTCTGCCTCCCTCAGATCAGCGGTCGTAAGCCTTTCCAAGGTTATATCTCTGGAATACAGTGGAAAGGGAATTACATCCAACTGTATTTCTCAGGGATACATACAGACGCCAAGGTTAGAAGCAATAGCAATAAGGAATTCAACCCAGCAGGGAACAACTATAGAGGAGGCCTACAGGCAAATTAGGGAAAGCATTCCACAGAAGAGAATAGGGGACCCCAAAGAAGTTGGCAAGCTGGTCTCTTTCCTATGTTCAGACGATGCATCTTACATCAACGGTACCAATATTCAGATAGATGGAGGTATCATAAGGTTTCCCTTCTGAAAACTCTGGTAAAAAGTACGATAAATGAGAATTGATTCGTCGATTCTAGAAAAACATTAATCACGACATTCGCATAACCATGGGTGATACACAGAGTATGCCCTCAGTGCGGTTCCGAGGAAATAAATTTTGAAATTGGATTCATAACAGGAATGTACAAATGCAATAGATGTGGATACGTAGGTAGCGTAATATTTGAGTTCGATGACGATGATTATAAGAAATTCCTTAAGCAGCTAAAAGAAGGAGGTAAGAAATTTGAGTGACGCCATTTCGTCCTATTTCGCCACTGTTGTTGAAAAGGAGTTACTTTGGGTATGCAAATATACTTAATATACTATAAACGGTTACCGAAAACATGGCAAAGGTACTGTTTCTCATGATGACGGGAAAAGACTCACCGGAAAGGGCAAATCTTGCACTTATGACCATATCGAGGCAGATAAAGGCAGGAAGGTATGAAGATGCAAAGGTTTTACTGTATGGGCCAAGCGAAGAATTTGTTGCTAACTTGGATGGAGATGCAAGGGACGCATTTAACGAGATTGTGAAGGCGGGGGCCCTTGACTCAGCCTGCGTTTTCATTGCTAAGAAATTCGACGTGGAATTAAAACTGCAATCGATGAATGTGAACCTATTGCCGTTCGGGGAAAGGCTGGCCCATTATGTAAATAACGGTTACGAGGTAATTACTTTTTGAACAATGATGGCAATAAAAATAAGGGAATTCCAAAAGAATCAATTATCGTAACCATTTTGATCATTTTATCTACAACTTTCTTCATCAGGGCAAGCAACAATATGATGATCACATCAGTTCCCTTGCTTGCAAGGTATTACTTCAATTTTTCACAGACGGACGTAGGAATAATTTCAGCATTGAGTTACTTCTTCACATTCTTGACGACATCAGTATTGAATGTAAGGCTCAACGCTGAAAAGAGGCGCATTGCATTCATTCTCTCAAATCTGATCTACGCAACTGTGTTCATAGGATTCTGGAGGTCAAATTTCCTCTCAATATGGATTCTTTCGGCGATTGCAGGGGCCGTTCTAGGGCTGATAATGCCCAACATAATAACATCCGCGGGCCTGTTCAAAGACCTGAAGATCAGGGAGAGGGTCCTATCACTATATACCGTAGCCCTCAGCCTTTCTCTTGTGGCAGGCCCCGCCTTGGAATCATACATTTTGAAATTCTATCCCCTGAGAACGGCATTTCTTGTCTTCTCATCATTTGCCATCATTTCACTTTCCCTCTCTCCATTCATCAAGTTTCCGGAGGAGAACAGGGTGAGGGAAAAAGTAAAGGTATTCAAGAATTACGGATTCAGATCTTCCCTGTTGAACATAATGGCCTACAACATTCCATTCACTCTTCTGATAGCATTTGGAGGAATTTACGAGAGGGATACTTATGGTATCTCACTCTCACTTGTCACTCTCTTTTTTTCCCTCTTCTTTCTCTCTTCCTTTATCTCCAGAATGTTCCTGTCATTTTTTCCTCCCAAAAACATCAAGAGACAGATGATCGCCGCAATGACCCTATCTATAGTTGGCATCTCTATAATGGTGCTTTCTAAAAATGTGTCAATGTTTGTTCTGTCGTTGATAATTCTTGGAATACCACATGGATTTACGTACCCCCTTTCCATACTTTCGCTGTCGAGAGCGTTTGAACCCAGGGAAAGGAATGTTGCAAACAGTTACTTCTTCTCTGTCATGACTGCGATCGGCATAATACTACCTCTTATTGGGGGATCAATCATACAGAGGTACGGATTTGACTCTACATTTGCAGGTATTCTTGTTTTAATAGTTCTGATAATGATGCTTCTAATTCTAAATTTCAGGGCTGAATCAAGATCAGGAAAATATGATAGAAGAATTGTTTGAAAGTTCCATCCAATGTCATTCTTTAAACTGTTTGAGTGCGGGGGAGGGGATTTGAACCCCCGGATCCCTGCGGAACGAGATCTTAAGTCTCGCACCTTTAACCTGGCTCGGCAACCCCCGCAAGCAATCAACTCATTCCAGTTAAAAAAGTATTAATTATAAATTTTGACCAAAAAAGTCTTTTCCTTAGATCAGTATCTCCGAGCTGAGTTAAATATATAGAGCACCCACGCTTATCAAACTTGGGATACAGGCGACCAGTGAGCTCGCCATCCAGTGGACCCATGATGTTCTACTGATGGGGTGATCTCTTTTCTCTTCGTTTTCGACCAGCGTGTTGCACACGATTCTCAGCTCTATGGTAAACCTCTTGAAACTGACCTCCCTGCAATAGAAAAGATACCATGTAGCCTCAATCAGCTGCTCATATGCAAAAAGGAAGTATCTGACCTCTATTCTCTTTGATTTCGTTTTTATTCTGCACTCATCCTGCACTCTGAACATTGTTTCAATCCTCCATCGTATTTTATATTGAGATATGATGGAATCAAGATTCAACTCATCCAGATTTGTGGCAAACACCAAGTCCAGGTATTCCTCAGTCCTCCTATCGAATATCTTCCTGAGGAATACGAGCTTCGTATCCCCTTTTATTTTCTTGTTTTCTGAATGGAATGAGAATTCATGGACAATCACCTTCCTCTCCCCGTATCTCATGGATTCCAGTTCCCTCCTCTCCATCTCCCCCTTCGGCACAAATATCAGATATGGGACTGGAATACTGCTCAGCCTTACAATCATGTCCTTTGAATCGAAACCCCTGTCAAAGAGGACGAGGTCAATGTTAGGTAAGGCTGTCCTGATGGTTTCAGGAAGGGAGAGCACTTCTGAAGGCATTATGTTCCCTGCAGGAGATGGAATGGAGATTATGGGCAATTTCATCTCCCTGTTCACTATGCTTGCTGTAAGATATGAATACTTTCCCGTAACTCCATTCTCTCCAGTCCATCCATGTATCCATCTGTCATCGGCCTCTCCGTAGAAATACTCAGTGGTATAGTCAAAGGCGATTATGCACATCTCCTTTTCTATGCCGGATAGTTTTGATATGGCTGAAATCCTTGAGAACATGGAATTCTTTATTGAAGATGGAGAATATCTCTCTATAGCCAGGAATAAAGAATCCGATCTGTTTCCCACTGTTTCCACGTATGTGTTTGCTACTGCAGCCTTTAGAAGATCACGGTTGTAGTGAAAACCGCTTAAATCGGAAGAATGGTGTTTCAGTCCGAGAGAATCGTTTGTGAAATGTTCAAGCGTCTTGAGGGATGAAATCAAACTATCCCTATTCATACAACTATTACGTATACAGTTCTGCCAAGATATTCCTTCGGACAGTCAATCTTCGCACTGTTCCCGAATTTAGTTACAGTTCTTATGAAGTATCCCTCTATGTTCTTTACCTCCACCCTTGAGGCTGGAGTGATTTGTCTCTTAATCATGGGATATACAACACATATCCAATAATAAATTTTGTGACAGTATCACAACCAGATTATACAAAAGAATCAGGCAGAAATCGTATTATAACAGTGTTACTTTCTTTCGGAGATACTGTAGATTGATAAATTGCAAACTCATTGATTTCATGCGGACAGGGTTCATTCTTAAATAAATTGTATAATATAGAATGTAATCAGCATGTGATGGGAATGGATTTCGGCTATTCAGAAGAAGATGAAATGGTAAGGCAGAATGCAAGGGACTTCGTCAAGAAATTTGTACTTCCAGTGAGGAATAAGATCTCATATGGCAGCTCTATTCCAGAAGAAATCATAAGAGCAGCCGCAGAGGCAGGCTTTATAGGTTTCAATGTGTCTGAACGGTACGGTGGCTCTGGGGGTTCTATTCAGCAGATGTCAATCATAATTGAGGAACTTGCCAGAGGTGACGTATCAATGGCCCTTCCCGTTTATGTTCTTCTACTGAATGGCTGGCCAATGATGCTCGAGAAATATGGATCAGATGAAGCAAAGGAAGAGATACTCCCTTCTATAACAAGCGGAAAGACATTCTTTGGGATAGGTTCAACAGAGCCATCAGGTGGTTCTGATGTCATGAATGAGAAATCAAGTGCAGTGAAGAAAAACGGAAGGTGGTCATTGACAGGGGAGAAGGTTTACATAAGCGGGGTGAGAGAAGCACTGGCGCTTTCAGGAGGCGGTGGATTCCTTACGCTGCTTAGGACAGATGATAAATCAAAGGGTTCCAAATCTTTTACCACGTTCGCACTCATGCTAAAGGATACAGGAGGAAATAGAAACAGTGAAATTTCCTCAACAGTTTTCAACAATATAGCGAGGGAAGGGCTGTCGACTGGAGGATTCTCTTTTTCGGATCTTGAACTGGATGATAAATACAGGGTGGGTGAAGTAGGTAAAGGCTTCCACATAATAATGGAGGGATTCAATGTTGCCAGAACATATGTTGCGGCTGCATGTAACGGTGCAGCATCGGAAGCAATAGATATGGGGATCGAGCAACTGAGGACAAGAAATCTGTTTGACCAGCCTCTTGGCAAACAGGAAGGCTTACAGTTCGAGCTCTCAGAACTGTACTCCAGGTTGCAATCATCGAGGCTCCTGACTCAGAAAGCAGCATGGACACTGGACAGGGTCTACAGCAAAGGTGAGAGCGTTCCTCTATCTGAGCAGAACCTTGCAGTGTCAATGGCCAAAATGACTGCGCCTCCGACAGCGCATGAGATTATAACGAAGATTATGGTATGGCACGGGGCTCTAGCCTACACAAAAGATTCACCTCTCGGGGCAGCTCAGGGGGGAGTAATGTCATACTATATCGGGGCCGAGGGGGGAATAAACATAATGAAGCTGATCATAGCCAGAGAGCTGCTCGGAAAGGAGTTCTTGAATTACAAGTCAGGATAGTTTTTTATTCCTCTCTTAATAAAGTGGAAGGAGCCCCGTGGTGTAGTGGACAAGCATTTCGGACTTTGGATCCGACGACGGCAGTTCGAATCTGCCCGGGGCTATTTACAATTTTTATTGAATGTAATAACAGGGTTAAGGAGACACACTGTAATTCTCAATCTGTCATGGTGTGCCATGAAACCCAGTCGATGTTCAGAACTTTCAGAATTTTATTCTTAACGGAATAGTTCTTCCTGATTCCAGGTAATAGCATTTCCGTCGTAATTAAGATCATGTGTTGAGTGCGAGGTACACACAAACGTAATGCCCTGGGGAGTATCAATTTCTGGGATCATCGGACGGTCAGTATCTTGAAAACTCTTAATATAATTGTCGTCGCATGATGGGTATCTATGTTTCTTCAATCGAATCCACAGACAAGCGATTGAAACATCTAGAAACAGAGATATGTCTAAATCATTGAAGAATTAGGTATTAAATTCTTCCAGTGACCATTTTGGTTGACAAACCAATATATGAGGGAGCCTTTGATGGTCATACGCCTTCACTCTGCTTCAGTATTTATCATTTCGATTCCAGATATTCCAGGACGGTAAGAACGAACTCTGCGTGGCTCCAGATGAGCGGGGAGACCGACAGGGTAGTGTTATCATATGGATTGATCTGTTCTGAAAGAACACCGGAATTCTGTTTGTGGTCAAGAACCCACTTTATTATGTTCATAGCCTTCTCCTTTTCCCCTATCTTTATGAAGTACCTGGCAGCCCAAAGGGTGGTGATTATCCATGGATTTCCAGGAATATGCGGGTCGCTCTTTACCCTCTGATACCCATCATTTTCGTATCGTGCAATTCCCCCTACGCTCTTTACCCATAATCTTTCCATGATCTTATCCATGTTAGCCCTCATCTTTTGATCGTTTACGTCCTTCATTCCAAACAAGAATAGAGCCATATTCTGAGAATCAACAGTAAAATCCGGTTCGCCGTTAATGATGGCTCTGGCATAGTATCCTTTCTCTGGAGAATAGAAATTCTTTTCAAACGAATCTGACATCTTATTTGCAGTTTCGCTGTACCTCTCGCTCGGTCCAAAATCACCAAAGGTATTGGCGAAATTGGCAGCAGCCTTCAGGCCAGCAAAGACTGCTGCCACAGTGAACGTATGGATACCGTATCTCTCTTCCCATAGATCATAAGAAGGTTTCGGTAACCCGTTCTCGTCAGTGAACCTGACCAGGAAATCCGCACTTTTCTTTATAAGTGAATCGTAGAATGGAAAGAAGTATTCCACATCTAGAGACTGCAGATAATATTGCCAGAAGGCCCATATTACGAGGGCAGTTTCATCTTCCTGTATGGGAAGTATTGGCTCATTGTTGATTATTCTCGGAATCCAGCTGCTTGCAATTTTTCCATTTGCCATGTACTTATGATAGAAGTACCCATCATTGGATACTGATCTTATAGCAAAATCGAAAAATTTTCGTGACGCACTGAAATGTAGAGTTCTTGTAAGGGCATAAGCTGCAATGGCTGCATCACGTGGCCAGACGTAGTAGTATCCATCCCTGTTATCCTTTAGTATATCGCTGTCAGACGAGGCCATTATCCCTCCTTCATTGTTAATGTGAGTTCTTATTATGAACTGTGATTTTTTAAATAACGATACGATATCCTGAGATATTCCTATCTTCTTCTTTGCGCTCCATACTTCCCAATAATTGTTTGTCCTCCTGTACATCTCCTTGAGATGATCTATGCTCAATGCCTTTCTGTCCCTGGTCACACTTTCCATGTCTTCCCCGCAGATTATGAAGTAATAGAATTCCCTCTTTTCTCCGGGTTGAACAACAATCGTGTTGCTTACGACTGAGTCTACTGAGCCGATGGCAACAGGATTGAACGACAAGTGGCCATCTTCCGCATCTTTCCATGTTCCTTCAAATCCCCTGAAGGCCTTGATGCCTATTGCGTACTGGTCAATTGAATTGTTATGTTCATCTAATGTTGCTGCAAGAAAGTATCTGCTACCCTTATAATGGACAATGGAATTTACGTCCGGGTAGTAAAAAGCGGTATCGCCCATATCATTACCGTAGATGTAAAAATCGTGATGGAAGAAGAATTTCATTTCCTGGGTTTCATTGCTACCATTTGACACGTTAATCCGCCTGACATAGATATCCTGATATATATCCACGAAATCTTCATTTTCAAGATTTACATTGCCGATCTGGTACCTTACATCTCCAATCATGGTATCATCAAGGTAATCCATGGACGTTATGACTGTCCGATCAATCCATCGGAACTGGTTATTTGCTGATATTCCAAATCTAAAGGGATGCCCGACCGCGTGGTTGTCAGCCTGATCCCTGGCATAATAAAAATCCACAATTCTGTAATCCCTGTCAAAGCTTATGAGAACTTTACCATTCCCCATGGGAAGGTACCTAACCATGAGACGCTATCAATCCCATTCAATTTAAAGTTTTGCTGGTTCTGCAGATGAAGCAATACTTTATTATTCATATTATGCTCAATATATGATATGAATTTCGATGAAGAGTGGTTGGTAAGTAACAGAAACGGTAGCTACGCTTCTTCATCTGTGTCTTTTTCAAATTTGAGAACTTATCATGGAATTTACGTCAAAAACATGAACGATAGGTATGACAGGTATGTTCTCCTGTCAAAATTATTTGAAGAGTTTGAGTTCGAGGAAAGAAAAGTGTCGCTCGACACAAACTATTACAGGGATGCAGTCTACCCGAAAGGATACACATTCCTCAGCAATTTTGAGCGAGAACCTGTTCCGACATTCTACTATGACACTGGAGAGACAAAGATTGTGAAAAGAGTTGTTATAGACCCGGAGGAGGACGTGGTAGCAATAAATTACAGGGTTACGGGGTTTAAACCTAAACAACTTAGGCTTTATCCTCTGACTGCATTTAGAAATTATCACAACGTCATCAGGCAATCCCGCAGGGAGATCAAATATGAAGAGGAAGAGAGTGCCTATAAATTCTCGCTTGATGATTTGCATTTCAGAATTTCAAAAATTGGAACATTTAAGGAAGACGGATTGTGGTATTACAATTTCAGGTATCCGACAGATGAAGCAAGGGGATCAAATCATGAAGAGGACCTCTACCTGCCTGGACATTTTGAAATTGATAGGCTGGACAACGAGGTCACAGTCTCAATATATTCCGACGAACTGCCTCACCTCAATTTTGAAGAAGTTGAAAAAAGGTATGTTGAATCACTATCTTCAGTGCGGACAGGAAATAGAAACGTGAAAGGTATGGTAAATGAGTCAACCAAATTCCTTGTCAGGGGGAATATAATAGCGGGATATTATTGGTTCGGTCCTTGGGCCAGGGATGCATTCATATCCCTCCCAGGGATTCTGCTTGTCCCGAAACGATACAATGAGGCCAGTACGCTCATATGGAATTACGCCCACATGATCCGAAACGGACTGGTTCCAAAAACGATCACAGATCCTGATAATTATGATACTGCAGATTCTTCCTTGTGGTTCATATACGCTGTATACAAGTACTACCAGTATACTGGTGATCTTGACCTGGTGAGACTGATATGCCCCAGTCTGCTGGATATATTGGATGCATACATGAAGGGAAATGATCTATTTGGTATCACTGATTTTCTCGTACTTTTGAAAAAACCGCAGCTAACTTGGATGGACGCCAAAACAGGTGACACTATTTTTACACCCAGGATGGGGAGTCCCGTTGAAATAAACGCTTTATGGTACAATGCGCTCGAATCTGTGAAGTTCATGTGCAGTAAACTTGGGTCAGAATTTCCTGAGAATCTGGAATCAATAATCCCGAATGTCAAGGAAAGATTTCGAGAGAAGTTTCTACGGGGTAAGGTCATCTTGGATGTTGCTGACCCTGATGATTACAGCATTCGGCCCAACTCCTTATTCGCATTTTCGCTTCCGTATCCATTATTGGACAATTTTATGGACTACAGAAATAATTTTGAAGAGCTCCTGACGCCATATGGTCTCATGTCCCTAAGCAGAGATGATAAAAGGTACGTTGGCAGGTATGAAGGAGACCAGTTCCACAGGGACTCCGCCTACCATAATGGATCAATATGGCCATGGCTCGCCGGCCCTTTCATCACAGCATCAGTGAGAGGTGGTGCTGATCGCAAGGAGCTGCTTGCATATTTCAAGAATCTATATTCACTGCGAGCCATACCCGAAATATTCGATGGAGATGCCCCCCATACTCCCAGGGGATGCATTATTCAGGCTTGGAGCTACGCAGAACTGATAAGGGCTTATTTCGAGGATCTGAGGAAGTAGATATGAAGATTGCTGTCATAGGATGGGAGCTCCCTCCTGCATTTTCAGGCGGGCTTGGGATACACACTATCAACCTGTTCAGCATCATAAGCAAATTTGCGGATGTGGAAGTGTTCATACCGAAAATGTCAATGCTTTATCCCGCCTATCCATTCTCTGTCAAGCTCGTTCCATTGACATATAGCGGAATGAAGAACAACTATGAACCCCTGATACCAGATTTCAACAATGCAGTTACTGAGTACAACAATAATGTTGTAAATTATTTTGATCCCAGGGGTACGGATGTCATACACTGCCACGATTGGATCACGTTTAGAGCCGGGATCGAACTGAAGGAGAAATATGGGATACCACTTGTAGTAACAGTTCACAGCACTGAAATAGATAGGTCTGGCAATTTTTACCCTCAAAAATGGATCATGGATATAGAGGAAGAGGGAATGAGGAAAGCTGATCATATAATAACGGTTTCAGACTATACCAAAAAGATTGTATTGGAAATGTACCACGTGCCAGCTAGCAAAATAACTACCATCCATAACGGTTTGGGGAAACATTTCTATTATCTCCCTCCGAAGAATTATGACTTGTCAGGATATGTCCTGTATTTCGGGAGAGTTACCATGCAGAAGGGTCCGAAATTTTTTGTCGAGGCGGCAAAGAAAGTGACGAACAAGATGCCTGGAGTTAAGTTCATAATAGCGGGAACAGGAGAACAGGTAGAAGAGATGAAATTCCTTGCAAGGAGTCTCTCCATTCAAGATAACATTATTTTTACTGGGTTTGTGAATCTAACTGAGGCTATCCGTTATTACAGGACGAGCGACTTATTCGTCCTGCCAGCTGTCTCTGAGCCATTTGGTATAACTGTTCTAGAAGCAATGAGCTCCGGGACTCCAGCCATTATAAGTACTACAACAGGTGTAGGAGAAGCACTGAAAAACATCCTCAAGGCAGAGTTCTGGGACACTGACCTCATTGCAGACTACATCATTGGCGTACTGAGATACAGAAGCCTGAGAAGCACATTGGGTTCTGTTGGACAAATAGAAGCGAAGAGGTTCACATGGGAGAATGCTGCCATAGAAACAATGGAGGTGTATTCTTCGTTATGAAGAATGTTGTGTTCTACTTTGAAGTTCACCAGCCAAGAAGGTTGAGAACTTACAGGATGAAAGAGATTGGAACGAATCACGACTATTTCTGGGAGTCAAAGAATAAAGAAATTTTTTTAAGAGCGGCAAATAGGTGCTATATCCCAACTACAAAATTGTTCACCGAAATGGGAATAAATGCAACTTTCTCCCTTTCCGGGACATTCTTAGAACAGGCATTGGAGTATGAACCGGCCGTAATAGACGCATTCAGAGAATACTTCGACTCTGGCCTTGGAGAACTCATGGGTGAAACATATTACCACAGCCTTGCCTCCCTGTGGGACAAAAATGAGTTTGCCGAGCAAGTCAGGGAGCATGAAGCAATCCTGTGGGAACTTTTCAAGACCAGGCCTAAAACATTCAGGAACACTGAACTCATATACAGTGACAGAATAGCGGAATACGTGTCATCTCTTGGCTACAGAAACATACTTGCTGAGGGGACAGATCAAATTACATCAATGCACTCACCAAATTACCTGTACAGATCAACATCAGGACTTAACCTGTTTTTGAGAAACTACAAACTAAGCGATGACATCTCATTTAGATTTTCGAATTGGGGTTGGAATGAGTTCCCCCTTACTGCCGATAAATATGCAAGATGGCTTGACAATTCACCCGGGGTAATGGCAAACCTTTTCATGGATTACGAAACATTTGGAGAGCATCAAGTGTCAGAAACAGGAATATTTGATTTTCTGAAATATCTTCCCATTGAATTTCAAAAGAGGAAAATTGAAATGCTTACTGTGGACAAGGCCGCAGAATTATTCGGCAGAGGGGATATGATATCGGTACCTGATCCGATCTCATGGGCGGACACCAACAGGGATATTTCTCCATGGCTGGGTAATGAAATGCAGAAGGAAGCATTCTCCGAAATGCAGAAACTTGCTGACAACAGAAATAAGCAACTGTGGCGACACCTTCAGACTTCAGACATAATATACTATATGTCCACGGGAATGTCACCTGACCAGATAGTTCATGATTACTTCAATCCTTACAAATCTCCCTATTATGCGTTTCTCAGTTATATGTCAATTCTTGAGGACTTCAGAAGGGAATATACCGGCAAGAGTTGATTCAATTTTTTGTGCATTTCCGGAAGGAGACGCATAACATCCCCAATTTCTTAACTATGATATGAGGGAATGTTTCATATGAGTATCCTGGCAGTGTGCTACGCTTTCCGCAGCAGTTAGTGGAGTCATTTTCGAAGTCGGAGGGACGTTCACCCGATGTTCCTCAATCTTGATAAAAACAGAAAAATTTACCTGACAGTTGTCTCCTGCAAAATCTTTATTTTGAACATGCTCCTATCCAGTCATGGAGTTCATAAAGTACTCTGAAAATTTATCTGGAAAAGTTAATGCAGTGATAATTCCCCTCTTTGAGGATGCAGTACCAAGGGAAACTGAGAGATACAACAGAAAGAGTAAAATTATAGAAGCATCAAGAAAATCAAAGTTCAACGCTAAAAAAGGAGAGACATTTGAAATTTACAATACCGGAACCGAAATAAGGGAAGTGCTTGTGGGTCTCGGGAAAAAGTCAGATTTCAATCTGGAAACATTGAGAAGGACGTATTCATCAGCTTTCATTTCCATAAAATCCGGCACCCTAAATGCTGTCCTTGTCATTCTTCCCGGGATAGACTCTAGAGGTGAGACCAAGGAGGCTGTATTTGCAATCAGTCTTGCATCATACGATTTCGATAAGTTCAGGGGAGAAAAGAAGAAGAATGCAGTTGAGAATGTGTTTATCCTCACAAAAGAAAATGATTCCATAATTCACGAGGCGAAAACAATTGCCAATGCGGTCAACTACACCAGAGATATTGCCAATCTCCCACCGTCAGTAGGAACTCCGACTTATTTTGAGAAGGAAGCAAGAAAGATTCCAAGACTTGAGGTGAGCTCGTTTGACAGGAAAGATTTTGTGAAACTCGGTATGGGTGGACTTGAAGGCGTTTCACGGGCTGCACACGAATCGGCAAGACTGGTAATCATGGAATATGGTCCGAAGAAGTTGAAATCAACCTTGATTGTAGGAAAGGGAATTACGTTCGACAGTGGAGGGATTTCCATAAAGCCATCGGAAGGCATGGAAGAGATGAAATTCGACAAATGCGGGGCCTCCGCAGTGCTGGGAACCATGAAGCTTATTTCAGACATGAAGATGAATGTCCACGTCATTGGAATCATGCCTCTCACCGAAAATCTCCCAGGAGGAAATGCATATAAACCAGGGGACATACTTGTGCATTACAATGGAGTCACTTCTGAAGTACTCTCCACGGATGCGGAAGGAAGGCTCGTACTTGCTGATGCACTGAGTTACGGAATAAAGAATTATAACCCCGGTGAGGTAATTGACCTGGCTACCCTGACAGGTGCATGCGTTGTAGCCTTAGGGAACAATTATGCAGGGATGATGGGAAATGATGACGCATTAAGGGAGAGGATCAGGAAGGCATCAGAACAGAGCTGGGAAAAAGTGTGGGATTTGCCCATAGATGACGATTTTCAGGACCAGATTAAGAGTAAGGTGGCCGACATAAAGAACACAGGCGGCAGAGAAGGTGGTGCTGAGACAGCGGCTGCATTTCTGAGCAGGTTTGTGGGTAGAACTCCTTGGGTACATCTGGACATCGCGGGGACAGCTTGGACTCAGAAGAATACCCCAAAACGAGCATATCTTCCGCCAGGGGCCACTGGATATGGAGTAAGGCTCCTGTATGAATATATAAAGCAAAAGTAGCGAAATATGGAAGCATCACTTCCATAGAGGGAAAGCAACTACAACACTGGCGAGAATATAATTGAAGATCTGCAATAGGAGAATGAGGTATCACAGTCAATAATTCAGCTGAATTTCAGGCTTAAAGGATTAATTTAATAGCTGTCACGCATGCATATTCATGTCTTCCTCTTTTAGCGCAGATTATGTGGAAGAGATCAGAAAAAATTTCCCAAGGATTGAGAGGGATTTCAACGGAACAAGAAGGATTTTCCTGGATAATGGAGCTGGTAGCCTGGTCCTTGGGGCTGCAGCTGAAGCAGAGTTCAGGAGCAGGATAGATTACAGTGCAAACACAGATGCTTTATATCAGGAGTCAAAATCAAACGAAATGGAAATACTGAAAGGAAGAAGGGCTGTTTCAGATCTTATAAATTCTCCCGATTGGCATAATATATTCCAGGGAGAATCAGCATCTGAATTATTCTTCAGGGTTGCATACTCTCTCAGAGATTATTTTGGAAAGGAAGGCAATGTTGTATCTACATATGCCGAACACTTTGCCAATGTGGCTCCATACCTGGAACTGAAGAAGAATAGAAAGATCAGTGAACTAAGGCTGGCAAGGATCAGGAAGGAAGACGGACTGATTGACATGTCTGATCTCTCCTCCCTTGTCAATCGGAAAACAAGACTAATAGCAATAACGGCTGAAAGCAATTTGCTTGGAAACAAAACAGACCTAAAGAATATTTCCCGCTTGGCAAGAGAAAATGGTGCGCTCTTTTTGGTAGATGGCGTCCACTTTGCACCTCAGGCAAATGTGGATATCGGTGAAATTGATTGTGACTTTTTTGTTTTTTCTTCGTACAAAATGTTCGGCCCCAGGGGGAGTTTCATGTATGTAGGAGAAAGGGCCCTCAATAACTTGAAACCATTTTATGTGGACAGGAACGCAAAACAGGGAGAAGGATCATTCCTTGAACCCGGTACCAGGGATCAGGCAATATTTTCTGCAATTACAGCGGTCGTTGATTATATCTCACGCCTCTCACTGGATATTCAAAGATTCAGGGTCGGAACCTTTCCAAGGAAAAGAAGAGAAGGAGTTAAGAAAGGTATGAGAAGGGTGGAGGAGTATCAGGAATCATTGAGCAGGTATGTCCTAGAAGGAATAGATGGAGTGGAAGGACTGGCGCACATAAAGAATGTCAATCTCTACGGCATATCGGAGATGTCAAGAGTTAAAGAGAGGGGGAGTACATTTTCCTTTAACCTCAGGAATATGAGCGATAAAAAGGCAGAAAAGATATTCTGGGAGAAGTTCAAGATCACAGTTGTAGGCGGAAGTCACTGGAATCTTTCCCATGATTACTATTCTAATCCTTCAATGCTCAGGGTCACATTCCTCCATTATAATTCCTACGAAGAGGTTAAGAAATTTCTTAAGGCGGTGAATTGGATCTCGAAAATCTAAATGCAGAAAGAAGGTGTTGCCATTTATAATGATTGGAGGGCAATCTTGAAATTTTCTCCAATCAATTTCTGGAATCTAACAGGTGAGATGTTTTTGAATCAAATCAGGTACTGCAAAAGCCGTAAATGAGCTAACAAAGTGTTATATACAAAGTGTTATATTTATATGCTCAGCCATATTAGGCAAAGATGGAAGATAATTCTTTGAAGAGGGGAGTTCTCGGATTCTGGGGTATAGTGTTCCTGTCTGTGGTTGCAATGGCTCCAGGAAGCATTTACCTGCTTGCCTCTACCACGTCACTTGTTTATGTAGGCGAAGCTGCTCCACTTACATTTGTAGTGGGTACAATTCTCATGTTCTTCAACGTGGTTGCGGTATATATATTCACGACAAAGGTAGTCAATGCCGGGGGCTTTTACAAATTTGTTGAGGCTGCTACTAGAAATACATATCTGTCGAGGATGACCGCATGGGTACAGCTTCTTGGCCAGACCCTCCCATTCACAATCGGAGCCACTGTTTTCGCGTGGCTCGTTTACGTGAGTGCGTCCGTTCTGTTCGGAATTACTCTTCCAACCTTCATTCCGTTTCTTGCAAGTTTTCTTGTAATTCTCTATCTTTTCGTTATTGCCTATCTTGGGATAAAGGTATCAGTGAGGCTGGCGATGGTCGTTGGTATAGCCCAGATGGCATTTGTTTTCGTCGTCGGTGTGTATATAGTGTCACATACATCATTTAACAGCATTCAGGCATTCAACATATCGAAATCGGCAGGTGGCCTAAATGGTTTTTTCATAGGCACAATTACTGGACCAGTTACTGCTTATATAGGTTATTCTTCAGTGGTGGGATTCAGTGAAGAGGCAAAGCTGTCAAAATCCACAATGAAAAAGGCGATAGTCACATCTCTTCTGATGACTGCAATATTTGAAACATTCATAATGTATTCAGTGACTGTAGGAACATCTCCTTCTAATCTTGCTTCACTTTCTTCTACTTATGCCCCTGCTCTTTTCCTGACCAAGGAATACATGGGTCTCGGATTTGCCTTTGTAGTCCTGATCGTGGCCCTGTTTGGTGAGATAAGTTCACCACTCACATTTGGGAACTCTGCAGCGAGAGTTGGATTTGCGTTGTCAAGGGATGGTGTGCTTCCGGGGTATTTTTCAAAGATACATAGAAAATACAGGACTCCATATATCTCAGTCCTTTTCGTATTCATCTTCTCTGCTGCAGTAAGCATAGTAACACAGGTAATCCTTGTCCATTACTACGGTGTTGCAACTGGTTTCTTCTACTCAATAATATTCTGGGTGGTTGTTCTCACCTTCATGAATCTGCTGTATCATGCAGTGGTTAACGAGGTTCTACCCTTCTTTATGAAAAAGTTGAAAAATTTGAACATAATCAAACATGTTATAGTACCGTCTGCGGGAACACTAATAATAATACTTGTTTTCTACTACACCTTCCTCGGAATAACAGCTCCGGTGGAATATGCAACAATAGCAATAGCAGCATGGATAATAATCGGTGGAGTGATAGTGTTTAGAAAAAGAAGAGTTGGTGTGTCAAATATCGACATGCAGGAATAAGGATGAATGATTCTAAATAGATATTGAATAAAGTTCCCTGAAAATGATCCACATTGGGGTGGAAGCTAGCACTCCGGCTCCAAGAATGATAAGGGAAGAGGAAACAGATGTCAATTCAATGATCGCGCCTCCTATCATTCCAGAGGAAAATGTGGCTGCAAGGGAGAATGTGTTAAAGGCACCTTGTACCCTTGCCATTAATGTTCTCGGTACTATTTTTAATAATGCCGAGGAGAGAAGGACATTCAAAATTCCTATGATTATTCCAGCTACAACCACTGGAATAAGGAGTATAAACACATCATCAATAAATGACATACTAACAGTCAAAGATCCCAAAACGAGGAACATAATGAGGGAAATGGTGCCCAACTTCCCTTTAAATCCTGGTGCCAGGAATGAACCAGATACCATCCCCAATATCAGTGCTGTGAAAATTATACTGGCATAGTATGAAGGAAGATGCAGTTTGAGTTGCACAAGGGATATGAATATTATGCCGGCCATCCCAAACATCATATTAGTAACCAGGGAAATGGATATCATCTGCCATATGGGCTTGTTCCTTCTGATAAAATCCAGACCCTCCCTTGCGGAATCTGCAGTGCTTCTGTCCGCAGGCTTGGCTGAACTCTTTACAAAGATCACAGGTATAACGGAAATTAGAAATACCAGCAATATAACCAGAAATGAATTATAGAATCCGAACGCCAGGAATATCCCAGAAGATAGATATCCTACTCCTTCGGCAATGGATACTGCAATGTTCTGAACAGACGAACCCTGTTTGTACTGCTCCTGGCTGAGGAATTCCTTGGTCCAGGACGCCCTTACTGAATTCAAAACGTCTGACGTGAACCCGAGGATAAACCCACTTGAATAAATGGAAAGCAATATAATGATCGTGTTATGGACGTAAAAGCCAAACAGTATGGAGGAGAGGAAAAATCCTCGAGCCAGACCTGCCACAACTGCCAACTTCTTCTTCGACCTTGTCTTGTCAATGAAGGCTCCTACTACAAAACTCAGGAAGAGAGGGAGTGAGAGTATTCCATCACCCAGACCAGCAAGGAATGCATTCTTCGTCTCATACAAAATGACCCAAATGATCATGAGATTGAATGCCGAAATTCCAAACCGCGATATTCCGGAATTTACGACGGTTAATTTGAAGCTCCTGTTTAATTTTGAAGCCTGCTGGTCCATTTTATCTGCGAGATACTGTCATCTAAAATAATATTTCTTATTATAACATCAATAAAAAGATCAGCCTCCTTGGAAACTGTTTTATATGCGTTGGGGGTGATATCCTATGACAAATTCGTGCTTTCCCAGGATAAAAAAATCAGGTTCAGATTATATAATTCAATTTGCGTTGAGAGGTGTATGCGATGGAAGATTTTCTGTTAACTGAGGAAGAGAAGAGGATTAAATATTTACTGAGGGAAACAGTGAAGAGTGTCCCTCACGATCTTTTAAGGAAGCTGGAAAGGGAGGAGGTTGCTTTTCCAAGGGAATTCATAGATCATGTTACAGGCAGGGGAACTGTAGGTCTCAGGTTCCCCGAAAGATACGGGGGGAAGGATGCGAGCTGGGTAGCGGAGATGAGTGGAGTGGAAGAAATGGGCTATCTCGGATTCACTCTCAGCTGTATGTATTCTCTCGGTACAATTGTCGGGGAACCGATCCACAGGTTCGGTACAGGCGAACAGAAAGATACATATCTTAAAGGAATTACATCAGGAAAAAAATATGGTGCCGAAGCAATCACTGAGCCTTCAGGTGGATCCGATCTGTTTGGGATGATGAAATCAAGAGCCATAAAAAGCGGCAATAAATTTGTGCTTAATGGACAGAAGAGGTTTATTGTTGGTGGAAAGGGAGCAGACTTCTTTGTGACGTATGCAATAACAGACCCAGACGCAAAATCAAAGACAAAAGGAATAAGTGCATTCATAGTGGACAGGGACACCCCTGGTCTGAAGGTGGAGACAATCTACGGCCTGATGGGTAACAAAGGTGGCGGAACTGCCAGGATAATATTCAAGGATGCAGAAATCCCTGAGGAGAACATTATAGGTGGGATCAATGAGGGATACGATATCTTCAACAGGATGATGGTGCCTGAGAGGCTTACGACAGCGGCTGGATCTCTAGGTGTCAGCATGGCTGCCCTGGAAGTTGCAACATCCTACGCCCTCAAGAGGCAGGCCTTTGGACACAAATTAGTAGAGCATGAGGGAATAAGTTTCAAACTTTCAGAGAGTCTTACTCTTCTCCAATCCGCCTCCTCTCTTGTTTTTACTGCCAGCAAGGCTGCCGACCTCTTTGAACAGGGGAAGGTTGATCTTCCGTATGTTAGAAAGCTTGTTTCTATGGCAAAATTGCATTCAACGGAAGCAATGTGGAAAATAGTAAACGACTCAATGCAGATGATGGGAGGGATAGGGTACACTACTGTCTATCCAATAGAAAGACTCCTGAGAGATTCACGCCTGGGATTAATATGGACAGGCACAAGTGAGGTAATGAAGATGATAATACAACACGAATTCCTGAGGGAATTTGGAAGTGGAACATATTTTGCGACCAAGAGAGATGTTGAGAAGGACGCGCTAGATTTCAGGCTGGACGAGGAAAAAGTTTTCACCTAATTTATCTTCATTTCATACTGTGCCTTTTTTATTTAGGTACCGCATTTCGAGATCATGGGTCAGGAAGATGAAATAGTGATTGCAGGTTTTGGAGGAAGCCTCAGATCTGGATCATACAGCAGGATAGTCCTTAGAGAGGCGGAGAGAAACATGCCTGAAGGGTCAAGGATGATCATCGCAGATATATCGAATATCCCTCTATTCAATTCAGATAACATGGGAATAAAAGATGTGAACGTCGAAAATTTCAGGAGAATTATTAAAAATTCTGATGGGTTTCTCGTTGCCACTCCAGAATATAACTACTCAATTCCAGGATTCCTGAAAAATGCGATAGATTCCGTCTCTGTTCCAGGAGACCTGAACCCATTCAAGGGAAAGATTGGGGCTCTAATGAGTTCATCCACAGGGATGCTTGGGGGCGCAAGGGCACAGTATCATCTGAGACAGGTGTTCACATTTCTTGATTCCCGGATATTGAATAAACCAGAGGTATTCATAAACTTCGTAGATAAGAAGATAGATGAAAAAGGTAGGATAAAGGACGAACAGTCACTGAAATTCATGAGGGAACTTCTGTCAAACCTCGTATCAGAGGCGAGGAGAGATAAATTAAAAGAAAGATAAAATCTGATTTTCCTCCCAGCCAACCTCAACTTTCAAGGTAAATGAAGTGACGGGACGTAAAACGAAAGGGCCATGAAGAAAATGAGGAATATTACCGCGAAGTATATGTGGAGCGCAGTGAATCTGGCAGTAAGCATATCCAGTAGGTTCCTTTTGATGTTTTTCTGGTTATTTGCTATTTTCGTCAGCCGGACCGCCCATGGTATGGTCAGTAAAGCTCCCAGTATAGGAAAGAGTCGTGGTTCCAGCACAACGGCAACGATGAAAAGAGGGTAGGATAGCCATATCAACGAGATGAAGTATACCTCTGAACCCTTATCTCCTATGATGTTGGCAATTGTTCTAACCCCCGCCTCTTTATCGTCCTTAATATCCCTCCAGTTGTTCCCGTGGAGAATTGCAACTATAATCAGACCTAGGGACACAGATATCAGGATTTCCGGCAGTCCAAATTTTCCACCCTGTAATGCATATGACCCAAGGAAAATACCTGGCCCGAATGCAAGGAATACTGCAACATCTCCCAGGGCAATTCTCTTCCACCCCAGTCTGGGAAGACCGTAAAGAAGGCCTGCAATGAGTCCAATGATAACATATGGCAGTATTACGGGCCTGATAATGATTAGGTATATTCCAAGGCCGGTTCCAATTAACAGAAGGGATATCGCGTATACCAGGAATGTTGAAGTGGGCATGTGCCTATCAATCAGTATCCTTGCACCAGCCGAACCCATTCCTTCAGGTTTATCAGTCTTGGAAATGAAGTCGAAGTAATCGCTTAATGCATTGAATGAGCCATGAACTAGAAGGAGTGCAATAATTGAGAGCAGCAGCAGAGGATAATCAATGTGAAAGGCAATAAGGGCACCGAATATGAGAGATGTGACACTCTGTTGGAATGACCAGGGGCGAAGTGCTCTAAAGTAACGCGTATTTCTTTTCTCAGTAAGTTTCTTCGTATCTATTTTAAGGTCGTATTTCGCAGGCTGCCCTCTCATGTCAGTTACTCTAATGTTGTCAGGAACAAGTCTCGCTATAAGCACGTGCCCTGATTTAACGAACAGAGTATCCTCAGGGATCTTATACAGGAGTGCACCCCTCTCCTTATGGAAATCCCTGGGTTCACCGAGTATAGTTACCCTTCCTGTCCCCTGAATGAATATATCTGGTTGATTGAAATCTATTGTAAAGACAGCTGTATCGTTCTTGATCAGGTTGTTGAGCGTCCTGCTGTTCTTTTCAACAAGAAAAACCAAACCTTCGTCGAGACAATAAAAAACCTTGGCCGCCCACATACTTTCCCCATTAGTGGAAAGGACCATCGTCTTTCCCTTTCTAAGATATTTTATAGCCTCCTCTTCCATTGCCCTGTTAGATTCAGATCCTATATATACGTTAATGCAACATGTTTCATCATTTCTTCAACGGAGAATATGTTAAATTTTTGCTCATAAAAACTGTTAACTCACGGAAAACACTAATTTCATCCCTGGCTCAGTTTGACGGAAACAATCTTTTCTCCCTCCACATAGAACGGATTCAATATTGAAAAATATTTATCAGAGAAAAACTTGATATCTCATGTGGAAAGGGTAAGGCTGGCAACTTATTTCGGAGCAGCTGGGATAGTTTCTGCATGGGTAACAATATTTGTTTCCGCCTTCCTTAATCCCTGGTTTTCAGTGTTTTCCAACGCACTGAGCGACTTGGGTGGAGGTAACATGACTTTGAACGGTCACCCTTCCCCCAACTTACCGCTGATATACAACTTAGGGATGATATTCACCTCCGTCATGATTATGGTTTTTTCTGCCGTGATGATTTCCATTTCCAGAAATAAGATAGAGAGTACAGGGGAATCATTCTTCATTATTGCCGGTCTCTTCCTCGCACTTATCGGGATATATCATGAAGGGACGTATCCTCACGATTTTGTTTCAATATGGTTCTTCATTCTTAGCTCAATCTCATACGTGACAATCGGCATCGGTTTATCGATATCAGAACTGAGGTCATATGGCCTGGTAATCATTGTAGTCATATTGGTCTCATGGATACTCTATTTGTTAATTCCTTGGGGATCGGTTGCAGAAGATGAAATTTTCGGGATTGCAGTTATTGATCTCCTTGTTGCAATCCACCTGATCTCCGAATCAAAGCACAAACTAAGGTCATCTTCGAAAACATATAATAAATGACAGATATTCACCTGGCCCCTTCCCTGAAGATCCTGTCGTAGATATTCTCCTCTACTGTCGTCTTAGAATTCAAGATGCTCTTTATCTTCGCGTTGTTAATGTGCCAGTAATGTATCCTCCAAGTCTTTCCCTTCATCAATGTTATATCTTCACTGCTGGTCGAGAGTATTCCTGTCTCCTCCAGTGTGTAGAACACATCCCTGTCCTGCTGAGAGAGGATATTGTCGACAAGAGTATCCTCAAAGCCGAAAAAACTGAGTACATAATCCGCAAGTTCTTCAATTTCCTTTGAATTCATGCCAGATTGTTTGAATATAACTTCAAGGGCGGTCACCAGTTCGTCCCTTTTTATTACTACCATCTCAAATTCATGGATTAAATGCAGGTCCTATATATCTATATCGTTCCCTTCAGTCTTTCCTTAAGTTCTTCAATTATAGCAACGTCCCTCGGATCAACGTTTCTATATCTGGCAAGAAAATAGGAAATATAGTCACCTTTATGGATCAACGTAAATATTATGGATGCAGTTGAATTGCCTTCTCCATTGATTTCGTTGAAACTCACGTTGCACAACTCTGATGTTATCTTTATCCTCCTTCTCAATATTGGCTCTGTCTGACCTGACGTCAACACTATAAAATAGAACTCATCCTTCCTGAAAGTCTTCTCCAGTGCCATCGTATCATTATGGTTCAATTCTGGAAAATAACTCGAATAAGATAGAATTTTTGCGTTCTCGTTGAACTGTGTCTTCCATCTGTAGGCGATACTACCAAAAGGTGACGTCCCATAAATAACAGGTATTCTCTTGCCCGAATGGATTTCCATTGCCACTTGTTCATAATACGAGGTGTCCCTGCCCGTTTTTTCAATTGTACTTCTCGCCTCCCCTAAATCCGAATCTGTGACAATCCCAAAACCTCTGAGGAGTGGGATGAGCAGGAACCCTATTGCAGATCTCGGCTGGAGCCCTCGAGGTATGATAACCGGATCTGGTACCATGTCCTCAATCATCCCCCCAGAAGTTATTGCTGCTACCTTTGCACCCCTCTTTTTCGCCTCTTCCAGGGCCGAAATTGTTTCCTCCGTGTTGCCAGAATAACTGATCGCTATGAAGAAAGTGCTGGAATCAACAAATTTTGGAATGCTGTAAGAATCTACAATAACTACAGGTTTGGCACCATAGATATCCTTGAATATCCTCCCTGCTATGCCTGAGCCGCCCATTCCGGCTATGACCACGCTGGTGAACTTCTCGGGAAGCGAGATTTCTTTCCTGAACGATACCTGATCTCTCAATGAGTTTATTTCTTCCAGGTAATCCATGCGACTTCATAGTGATTGTTAATATAAATATGATCAAAATACAAGCTCTGAAACGGGGAAGCCGGAATTTTCCATCTCGTTTCTCAGGGCTATCAATGCTTCGATCTCCTCATTGCCCATATGCATAGTGTTTTTATTCACAAAGTGAAGGATTACCCTCTTTAAAATTTCAACGTTCTCGATTTGTGAGGTAGAAGAAATATCCTTGACAACTGTGGAAAAATTCTCCAATGAAAACCTTATCGATTGATTTATTGCCTTTTCTACAATTTCCTTAAAATCAATGATCTCATTTTTTATCATCCCCACATAGAGTGGAAATGGCAGATTGTCCGCGACTTTTGTCCATAGATGATACAGGTCCATTTTTTTCTGCCCCAACCCAGGATTCAGGAGAGACAGTCTGGGTTCGACGAGAGCGGGAAAACCTTGATCCCTGATAACTGTGTAATTCTTGAAGAATATCTTCGCATAGTGATAGGATGTGAAATCTTTATCGTGAATATGAAGTTCATTTACAGTTTCGCTTGCAGAAAATATAGTCGGACCTGAGAAGTACGAGAAAATGTTTCCACTTTTCAATATTACATAATTCTGAGAATTCAACATTGCAACTGGGGCAGGAAGAAATGCAATTTCCGGTCCCGGCATTTCACCCGGGTCGGATTGGGGTTCACATCTGAATTTTGGGAAAGAGGTGAACGTATTCCTGCAAAGAGCCATTAGAATGAAGTGATATTCAGGTACGTCCGGAAAAGTTATTTCCATTCTGATGAGCATTAAATCTTGAGTAATAATACTTGCTTTCCGTGCTTACGATTTCAAGTCTTCCAGCGAAATCCATAGATCGGGCGAGTCTGGATAGCAGTATAGATCATTATGAACCGAATTGACCGTAACGCAAGATACTGTTAATCGCAATAAATATTCCATTAATGGATATCTGAGATATTATCCCATGATTATAGATTGAAGTTGCGATTATTCCAATTATTTCCCTTGAACTGAATATCTGAAAAAGATTGTATTAAATTTAATAGTAAATTCTTTATCACAGTTAAGCTGTTAATGAAGGCAATCATAACTGCCGCTGGACTGGGAACACGTTCAGGTCTAAACGGAATCATCAGAAAGGAGCTTTTGAACATTTATGACTACAGGGATGGTTCCATAATATTGAGGCCAATCATTGATGTTTTGATACATAATCTCCAGCGAGTGGGTATTAGGGACATAGCAGTTGTTTTGGACAATAAGGATGCGATATCGCAGTTATATCTAAAGGAAACGTATCCGTCCGTCAATATAATATTCCAGAAAGAAAAGAAGGGGTTTGGGGATGCGATCCTTTCTGCTGCCGATTTCTTCGATGAGAAAGGGATGGTAGTGGCAGCCGGTGACGGCTTGATACTTGATCTTGACACAGCTGTTAAGGGCATAAACGAGAAAATGGGAGAAGACTGGAAACTCTTTG